>Ga0209700_102829_pt1 | contig 34537 bp, 12 predicted proteins | sample SiratroredBW_FD_187528 | JGI IMG/M metagenome (GOLD analysis project Ga0209700, IMG submission 187528) | Root nodule microbial communities of legume samples collected from California, USA - Siratro red BW (SPAdes) (version 2) | ecosystem: Host-associated > Plants > Roots > Nodule | place: USA...
AAAAAAAAAAAAAAAAAAAAAAAAAAAAAAAAAAAAAAAAAACAGAAAATAGAAAACAAACCTTGGCAGTGTGATCATCAGAACCAGTAATTAGATAAGGTTTGTCACCACCAGTAAAGTAATCAACACAATTCACTCCTTTTTGATGGGCATCTAATGTAAAATTGGGGTCAGGGGAGCCAAGATTCCAAATCTGCAAGTGAAGATAACAGTATTAATGCATTATTTTTAATATTTACCAAAGGTGTATGGAAATAAACAAAGAAAATGCACGAAACAACTAGCAAGAAGAACACATGTATACCTTTATGGTGCGATCAAGAGATGCACTGGCAAAGGTGTTTGTGTCTTTAGGATTAAATGTCACTTGCATGACATAATGAGAATGTCCCTCAAATATCTGGGTACAGACCCAGCCCTTTTCCCAGTCCCAAAGCTTTATGAGCATATCATCAGATGATGACAACACATAAGGAAGGGTAGGATGAACTGCCACACACCTAATGTAATCTGTATGTGCCTCAAATACTTTTACTTTATCCATTGTGTTGTAATTATATACACGAATAAACATATCGTCTGCCCCTGCCACAACCCATTGTCTGCGTGCAATAAACTTAGCCGACCTAACTGCAAAATCAAGCTTTTATATGAGACCCACAAAATATACAAAGAGACTGAAATAAAATGAATCAAGAGAAAAGATATACAAACAATAAAACAAGCTAAAAACATTCACACACCTGGTAACTCGGTAACCTCAAAAGACTTGGCCATGGTCTGAAATAAAATAATAAAAAGTTAAACTAATTGCACACACAAATCGCCAAAGAAATTAATGAGGAATATTCATTTGAATAGTCTGGCGAAAATTCCAAATATATGAACTGGTGTTAGAGGCTGTCTTTCAATACGAAACTATAAATCTATAAATACAGTGCACGTAAAATGTTCAGTCTTCTGAAATTATAAATGATTACAGAGAGGCCATGAAGTGATTATAGAACAGGCACGAAAGAGATGTCTAATTCAATATTAGTAGAAAACAAACAAAATACAACATACAGAATGTACAAAAGCATTTTTCTTCTTTTGGGTTTTCCCCCCAGTATTTCACAAAAAAATAAAATAAAATACTACAGTTCTTCAAAAACATTGATGATAATTTTTTTTTGGTAAAGAGGAGGAGCAAAAAGCCCATAGATAATGGTGATAAAAAATCTACAAAAGCACACACATCATCAGACAGGTCAACTAACAAGAGTGAAAGGACATCAAGAATATCCAAAAGGAAGGAATTCCACCTAAAATAGTCTTCCCATATATGGGATATTGACTATCAATTCTGTAAAATAGGAGTAGCTACTAGCATTTCATCAGCATTTTGAATGAGTATTCATCATTTTGCCGCAACCAAACAATTGGTTCAATGAACAACATATTCATGTCTTTATTTTTTTTTCTTGTTACAGAGGATGTCTATGTCCTTGTGCAGATAGGGAAACAATAGGCTAAAGTGGAAGCTACTCAACCTAGTTGGGATTTGAAAGCTAAACTGCTAAAGTTTAATTTTTCTATGGTGTGTTTGGGTAAAATACCTTAATAAAGCACTTTTCAATAAGCTCTTATCGCACAAAATTTGTCATAAATTAGGCCATAAAACTATTTGAAACAAACTGTCAAAAACTTAATTTAAGAAGCTTCTCCAAAAAAAGTAATGATAATAAGCTAAAAGCAACTTATAGAAGCTCAAAACTGTTCCAAGCGGCCCCCATGCATGGTAGCTTAAGATATATAATCCTAATATTTTAGTGGAACACCAACATTTTTTGAAGATTGCTGTCAGGTAGTACATAATAATAAAGTAGTTTTTTAACAAAAGAAATAAATCATGCAACTGCTTTTAATTTTGAGGAAAACATAATAAATAGGCCCTTTATTTATGGATTGGCACCTCACTATACATAGGCACCATGCGAAAGATGGCGTGTCTGACTCAGATGCAACATACACGAATTCAACATTACATTTCTAAATACATTTATTAAAATATAACAACCAAATATAAAAATCGACAAACCTGAGATTGGTAGTTCCAGATACAGACAGTTCCAGAGTATAAACTTGCTAGAATCCTGTATTAATTATAGCAACATCACACAATTCAGTGAAACATCCAAGTATCCACTATTTACCTATCTTTCTAATCTCCACGGTAAATGAATAAAGTAACAGTATTCCCACAAAACAGCAACAGCCATTAATAACAAATGCTCACAAACTATCCCTAATTCCTTGTAAAGGTCATGATTGAGAAATCCCAAACAATGGAATCGAATCCAGTAATGAGTAATGAGTAACAGATTACAATGCTATTTACCAATTTAGCTACATATCCTAAAACAATTCCACAGTAAAATCGCAAAAACACAACCAAGAACATAGCATTACCATGGTTCTGTAGGATGTAGATCCACAGACTTCACTCTCTCTGATCTTTGCGCGAGCTTTCGCTGTTCAAATATACGAAAACACACAAGTTTAAGCAGTCGGAAACTCATACACTCCGCTAACCTCGGTTGCAGAGAAGTCTAAATCACAGAAAACCTCGCCAGCAAACTTATCAAACATTCCGCGGAGAATAAACCTCAATACAAAAGATAAAACGAAGAGTACCTTAATTTCGAGTCGGAGAGGCTGCAAAAGCAAGCAAAAAACAAAGACACAAACAAAAAGGAGTCAATGCACAATTCCACAATAGATCCCGCAGTAACTGAAATCGCGAGAACTAAATCAGGAGGCTCGCGTTTGAAGTCACGGATACAGAAGCAATTGAAATTCAAATAGGAGAGAGCGTAACAAGAAAACATCAAATCGAAGCGAGTCCGCTTCAGATCTAGGATTGTTGAGAACGGTGAACCGTTCGTTCGCAAGGGATAAGAGAGGAAGCTCACCATTTCGGAAGATTGCAGAAGCTAGCAAGCTTTTATCGCGAGCACTCGTCGGAGATCAAGCCGAATTCGAAGAGAGCAATAGATCGAGCTCGAAGATAGAAAGAGAGCAGAACGCGACGAGGTTTGCTTCGCAGTGCAGAGTTAAAGAGTGCAAATATGATGATCGATGGGGAACAAAGGGGAACGGAACGCTGTGTTGCAGTTAAGGGATGGATTTACGAGAATGCCACTGGGAGTAGTGTGGATAGCCAATACGTCGTCGTTCTGTGTCCTGGTAGGGTATGTATCTGCTGTTATGAACGAAACGAAGATGATAAAATGGACGGCGTGGATTATGAGTCAGTTTGTCATTTCTGCAATAAAATTATGGGAGTTTCTTGCAGATCAGTCCCTGTGATATTTTAGTCCTTGCAATTTATTATTTTTAATTTATTACAGTGCAGTGTTGATAATGTAGGTTGTTTAGCAAAGAAAGTGTTATTCTAAGTTGTTCAGTAAGAGAAAAAATGAAAATTTTTAATTTATATGATTACATAAGTGACAGAAAAAAAATGTGTACCAAATAACATAAATATTCTTGATAAAATCGAGATGTAATGAATAATTTATTTTAGAGTTTTTCTTTCATACTTATTGTTAAGATCCTAGAAAATATTGTTTCTATTTTTTATTGAAATGTGCCAAATGATGAATGCGAAATATTAATAATTCTCTTTTCATTCATCATGAAATGAATGAATTTAACAAAAACCTCACTCCCTTAATCAAGAGAAGAATAATTTCCGTCGAGGTCTATGTAATTGGGGAGTCAATTTAGTAATTTTGAAGACATTCAAATTCAAACACTTTCAATTTGAATTTTATTTTATATATTTTATTTAAATAATTTTATTAAAAATTGTTAGATTTTATTTTTTATTAAAGGATTTTAATTACTTCCAATGTAAAACTTTATTTTAATATTATAGAATATATTGTAATTTAAAAATATTAGCTGATAATTTTTTTAACTGGTTTATGGGTATTTTATTGTCAAAGTTAGGAATTTTATATCTAAGATTGACAAAAATAATTTTCCATTGACATTGATTGACGTTATTCTAATTGACACTGACCACAATTATTTTAATTCACACCAATCAAGGTTGATTAGGTTTTTTTAACCAACTATTTTTTACTAAATTTCAGTACAAAAATCACCAAAATTGATATTAGCTAAAAACAATTTAAGAATAGTTGGCAGTTTCCCTAATGGACCTTAAGACAAAAGTTGACTAACTGTGGAAAAAAATCAACTAAAAACCAATCTTTATAAACATTGACCCAAAAATAATTCTTAAAAATGTTATTTGGGAGACAATAATGACCAACATAAGTTAGTAAATGGTTTACCAATATAGACTAAAGAGACTCAGATTAAGATAGACCAAAACATAACCCAACTTACACTGATAAAAAGTATTTTTAACAATGCAAACAAAATAATATTTATTAAGGTCAATTGAAAAATACAAACATACACCAGTTTTTACTGACATGGATACAGTGTCATAATTGACAATCATGAAAAATAATCCATGGTCGAAAAACTTTTGCCAATATTGATTAATAAATAATCTTGATTTACATTGAAAAAAAAAATCTAATAAACACGGATAATAAAAGAACTTTGATATCAATGGAAAATAACTTCAACTGATATAAATTCAAAAAAATAAAATTGATATTGGTTTACAATCATTGTTAATGCTAATTAAGAAAATTCCAACTAACATCATATATGATCAACTTTAGATTAGAAAAACTAATCAACATCAGATTAAAAATAATGTTCAAAAGATAACATTTCTATCTCGATTAAATCAGCATCGTCTTAGTCTCAACAAATTAATAACATCTTAATCTCAATCAAGTCAATAATGTTTTAATCTTAACGTCAACCTAATCGATATCAAATAATTGATTTTCTAACTAAAATCGAATAAATAAGAATATGGAAAGAGAATAAACATAAATACAAAAACTGAAAGGTGTGAAAAAACTAAAATTCCTATTTTTTAAATGAAATTTAAATTATTTAATTTTAAGTTTATTCTCATAAAATTTTAAATAATCAAATTTGAAATTTTCTACCTAAACAACATGTTTTTATCATAAAATATTTCCAAAAAAATTCTCTCAAAATTTCCATCTAAAGATTTTAGAAGTGTAAGTCACACAATTCCAAATTCTTACTAATGAATTCAGTCTCTATTTTATTTGTCTTATTTGATTTGTACATCTTCTATAATGCACATTTGAGTATCACTTGGTTAAAGTGACAGACTAATTATTTGGATGTTGAACTCTATTTTAGCAATTGATTTATTTTAACAAATACTACAATTTTTTATTATACAATTTAAATTTCAATAAATCTCTCCCTAAAATTCAAAACCAAATACAATTTCTTTTAGGAGAAAACCCAAGACATCCCTTGACTAAAAGTATTAAAATTCTTTTGAAAATCTAGTTTTTCTCCCAACACATTTTTTTTATAATGAGTATTTAAAATCAACCTTCTAATTGCACGCTTAAGAAACAAGATTATCCGTAGATACAACTATTAGACTCAGAAATTACACATGTAATATCTAAAAAGCATCAGTCTCAATGTCTAACTTTTTTCATTACCATGCTTCTATTGATTTCCACGCAAGATTGTATGGCATTTACCATGTTCGTATCATTATAAATTGTATACACTATCGCACGTGATTTAATAAAAACATATGGTTAGTTATAATTAGATAAAATTAATTTTGCCCCTAACTCAATTTGACCACAAGTGATAAGAAAAACTTGCATTAAATTAACAAAATTACACTTAATATCAAACGTTTTATACATTCAATTTCATTAATACTGGCCCTAATAAAGTCTTCATATTCAATACTGCTAGGGAATCGAACGAAAATTCTCCCCAAATTGACCACTGCCAACCATAACCCTAAAAAGAAAAAAGCTCAAGCAGGTAAAACGATACTTAGTAACAAAACCTGGAAAATCTTGAATCTCACCATGAATAGATAGAAATTAAATACCCTTAGTTGATACCGTCATAACAATCTCCGGTTTCAGAGTAATTTTGTAGACTAAACAAGTTCATGTGTCTGGTTAAAATTGCTATCTTACATAAGGGCTATCTAGAAGGTAATGTGCATTTGTAATTGAAAACGACACAACAGAATGTCAAAGCGGAGAGAGAAAAAGAGAGGGATGGAACCCTGAGACTACACATAAAGTCAATCCAAATATGTAGGGGAAATCTCATACATATTTTTTTTTTTTTTCACATAAGCAATCACTAATAGACTAATTGTTCTTCAATTCTGTGTCAAGAAAAACCCTGATACAACAAAAAGTGATATAATAGAAAGGTAAACTTCTTTACATATATTCCTTATTAATCATAAGGAATTTGGATATATGCTGCGTCACAGATGAAAGGAATGTCAGCATACATACCAACAAGAGCACACCTTATGCACTCCAAAACAGTAAAGAGATAAGCAAATGATACGCCAGTCCAGAAATGCATTCCCAGTTTACCCCAGTAGAATGATAGCGGCATCCAACGGCTAACAGTTCCTACAACCTGCAGGGCAATCTCCAACAACATTCCCATCACAACATGAAATCTGAAGAAATGAGGCCATTCTTTTCTCCTCACAATACCAAGATACGCAACAAAAAAGTATGCCATGAGAAACCAGCTAGGCAGGCTCCCAATTGCCATAAGAAAAGGGTACGTGTAGAATTCTAAGCATTCCAAAAATGGGTGAAGATTGTATGCTGTCTCAGCATACATCCATGTTTCATGGAGAGGCATAAGGTAAGGGAGGCATGCTAATGATCTCCACCACCATTGCGGTTTTTTGGTCATTGGAGGGTACCGGAAGCTAGTTGGTACATCCTTTGATGCTCTGGGAACCATCTTAGACTTGCGCAACTGGGGTAACACAGGGAAAGAGCGAAAGAGAAGATTTGAACCCTCACTTAAACGTAAGCTTGATGCAGCAAACACATTTGAAAATGCCATTCCTACCACATAGAGATTTTATGAACAATTCAGTTAGAAAATAAAATTATCAAGGAAAGCCTATTCCAAAGAGAAGGTAGACTGAAGTGAAACCTGACTAACAAATGTCTAAACATTAAAAGTAGAACATTTAATCATGATAGTGATCCACCAAGTCTCTGCAGTGACATTACACAGATTTTACATTGTCATTTAATCTCAAACTGCTATGCAAAATGAGATTCTTAACTTTCACTATAACTACCTTGAAATAATCTCAAATATGATTTCTGAGTAACAAATTTCTAAACACTATATTCAACCCCGATCAACTGTTATCTAAAAAGGACCACATTTAATCATAACACATCAGTGAAGCCCTTTTCCTACAGAACACAGTATAATTATCCAATCACAAAATGCCATGTGTAATAATTTCGGTAAATATTACAATAAATGCCCTGAAAACATCTATAATACGAGTTCTGATTGGTTGACAGTGTAAAAACCTTCTATACAATCCATGCACAGATTTTAAGCTCATACTGTTAAATGTTTTATCGTTTGCTCTCACAAGCCATAAGCTCAACAATTCAAAACATAATTGTTCTACATTAACCAACAGAAAAGTGAACGAGCTAACGGATAAATAACTAAAGCATGCCACGTACCTCTTGGAAACGAGGATTTACATTCTACATTATGTCGGGAAAAGCTCCGGATTTTTGAGGCGGCAACCTTAGCAGACATTCGAGAAGCACAACGATAGACAGAGGTACTAGGTAAGACATGGTTGCCTGACCTAGAATTCACAGGGGCACACCCTTGGGATACAATGCAACCATTTTGTATCATGGTTGGTCAGCTGATCGAATCGAAGAAGAAGAAGAACCACGAGAAATTAAATTGAAATTAAATTAAAGATTAACAGTTGAAAAATGATACCGAATCAGATAATAAATAACTAATTAAAAACAAAGAAACAAACCTGAGTTCAAGAATCAATTTCCAGCGAGTCCTACTTAGCGACTCCAGTGTTGAGGGAATTTGCGAGGTTCGTGGGTTAGGTTTATCTGCTAGCGTCTCTGCACATCAATTTTCACAGAACAAAGAGATAAAGAAACAGTATGTGCCTCGATTGGGCTGGAGAATAGTTCAAGTATGGGCCCAAGCCCAAGCCCAAAACTAAAATTATTTGATTTTACCTTATTTACACATGAGAGCTTCTTCCTGCACCTCCATAAATTTTATTTTTTATTTTATAGAATGATGTAGTTATAAATCTTTATGTTGTCATAATATCTAAAAGCTTAGATAAAGGAAAAGCCACACATTAAAAGAAACGCTTATTTGCAGTCAACGCATTGTAGTTGCACAGTAAAAATATTTTAGGAAGGCATAATAAATTGCACCCATATATAAGGTATCTTTATACACAAAAATACTGTAATGCACAACATATGAATGTACAACACTCAATAATTAATGCTCCACATCAAGACTTATACCACTTTCTTCCTCATAATCAATCCAACCTTTTAAAAAAATATTTATAAAAGAGTATTCAAACAGGATCAATGTCATGTGTTGTTTATTGAATAATAATAATAATAATAATAATAATAATAATAATAATAATAATAATAATAATAATAATAAGATGAGTTGTACCAGGTTTGAGATAAACCAGAATTGAATTAATTATTATTATTTGGAGAAGTGATAAAGTATTATTTAGGAATCATTTTTACCCTTTTTATAATTATTTAACTTTTTATTTAATTATTATTTGATACTTGATATTTATATCATTTTAATTTCTTTATTAATATTTGATATTAGAGAGAAATATATATATATATATATATATATATATATATATATATATATATATATATATTTATTACATTAAATACTTGATATCACGTTTTATTTTCTTTGATTTTTATTGTGAAATTACTTAAATAATATTTATAAGAATAAAATAATAGGTAGGTATACTTATTTGTCATCAAAGATGAGAATGAAACCAAAAAATACTTATACCTATTTTAAATACTTGATATCACGTTTTATTTTCTGTGATTTGTATTGTGAAATTACTTAAATAATATCTATAATAATAAAAGAATAGGTAGGTATACTTATTTGTCGTCAAAGATGAGAATGAAATAAAAAAAAATACTTTTACCTATTAAATATAAGTATAAAAATAAAGATAAATTTTTACTGTAAGAAAATAAATGAGACGGATCACTCCATCAAGTTGGCATGCATAGTAGAAGAATGTAATATAACTCTATGGCATATTCCAAGAATAAACTTCTCCACTTTCCAATTTTCTCAAAGCTTGTGTCTTAGAAATGACCTAGAAAACCACTCAAACACCCTAACCGGTTCCCTATGTCATTTTTTTAATTGGGTATTCATCATTAGTCTGAGTTTAATTTATATGTACAATATAAAAATCTCCTATAAGCATTCTATGGAAAATTAAATAAACCATATTACACTAATGAATAAAATGACCTAGTATAATGATCAAATTTATTAGATTTAAGAAAATATTTTCCACTGTCAGGATATATAAAGTAACTTCTCACAAAAGTAATATATATTTTTTTTTATATTTGATCTATATGAATTTTATACTAAGTTAATATAAATTAACTTCTCACAAAAATTATATGACCAAACCATGAGTTGAAATTATGTAATGTCCGAAATAAGCATCAAAGCTTATAACTAAGAATTGATTAGGCTTCTTAGTCTCTACTGAATAGCTAGGTCAAAAGAAACTATGAATTGATTAGGCTTTATATGATCTCTATTAAATTTAAACCCTTTTTTGAAATAGATTTTTATATCTAAGTTGAGATGTCATTGATGGGAAGCCACATGTTTCCATCAAACATTTTCTTTCTTTAGTAAGAGGAGAACCTTTGAAGATGGGTTGAATAAAAAGGTTGAGTGGTTCTGGTCCACCATTTTGTTATGCTTTTGAATTTGCAACTTGTCTGATCCATCAATTGAGGATGAATATCTTATAAATCTTCCTTAACAATTTTTCCTTGTAGTGTGCAATCATTCTCTAAGGAGCAATCAAACATAGCTCCCTATCGCCGCGTATAAAACTTGTCTCTTTTCTCTTCACATTTTAATTTGACCGAACAAAACAAACAGAATCTCCTTCATTTTGTTAAATACTGTTCCATCAACTTGACCTGATTGATTCATGGGGCATTAATATGACAACGTTTAGAAATTCAAGTACTAGTTTAAATCTCACGTTGAATAAAAATTAGAATATTAAGTAATATATAAGAAATAAGACTCACAAACCTATTGTCTTAAGGTTTTAAGTTAAAGGTGATATGATTCTCTTATATATGTTTCGCACATCTCTCTTTTTTGTGAGATATTCCCAGTTATGCTTCTCGAATTCTTCCAACAACCATAACAAGTGGTATCAGAGCTGAAGGTTCGCACCGGCTCATATGATGGGAAGTGTAGAAGAGGGACTAAGAGCCGATGTTTCGCACCAACAAAAGAAGAACCTACTGCCTTAAAGTTTTGGATTAAATATAGTGTCATTCTCTTATATATATTTGGTTCATTTCTCCTTTTTATTAGATGTTCCAACAACCACAACAAGTGATATCATAAATACAACAAAAACTTCAATCACCTGAGCTTCCACAAACTTTTGATTACTCATTTTCTTCATCAATGGTGTGTGAGTGATATTTGAAAACAAGAAACTGCTAAGGAAAATTTACTAAAAGTTTTACGAAGAGCATAAATTGCCAGTGTTTGTGTAGGATCGTATCATAAACACAGTATATATATGATCTTATAGATTTTTCTGTGTAGATATGCACAGATTTTAACTTTTTTTTTCGTGGTTCAGATTTGTCTTCCTTTTTGTTAGGTATTGTGTGTCCCCTTCAACATCAATTAAATCATTATTCACATCCATATTGCATCATTTCAAAGATAATCTAAACTAAATTATCTTTTTTTTCAGTAATAAATAAATAACTTATAACTTTTTATTGTTTTAGACAATACATGGATTAAGTTATAAATTAAACATGACATAGATAATTAAAGATGGGTAGGTTGATGATAAAATATTTTTTGTATTATTCAGGTTGGAATTCTTCATTAAAAACTTATTTGAAAAAAATTAATAGAAAATGAGAAAAAAGGAAAAGAAAAGGGCAAAAATTATCTATTTACGGAAATTAATATGATAGTAATAATAATCGCAATTCTCATATATATATATATATATATATATATATATATATATATATAAAGAGAATGCATATATGTTTATTATTAAAAAAATTAAGAGTTTATGAATAATAGGAGATTTAATTGTTGAAATAGTTGAGGTGACCATATATAAAAATAAATGTAAAATAATAATGAAAACAAATTTAAATAATTAATTCTCAGTATATATAATTACAACAAAATTCATGAATGCATATAAAACAGTATATTATATTGGACAACGAATTTAAGCATATTTTAAGCTAGATTAGTAAAAAATGGGACCATCCAAAAATAAAACTCAGCTCATTCATGGAATCAATTATTGAATAATTTAGGTAAGCCATAAATAATTAAAATGCGTGCCTAATTATGGGTAGGATCACGATAATAACTTTAATTATTACCTTTATTGGCAGTAACAAGTGGGAATATAGATTTCACCCTCCCATTATTGCATAATACCATTCTTTTACTACAAGCTAACTATTTTGCTTTTCAATATACATTCGTTTCTAAATATTACTTTCTGTTTTCAATATAAGAAAATTGTAATATAATACACATATAAATAAAAATATCTAATTTATTTATTTTCTTAAAATATTATAAATGTATTAGATTAATTTTTTTATTAATGATTTTTAATTATTTATTACTACAACATAAATATTCATAGTATTTAATAGAGATAACCACGAAAAAAACATATAAAAATCATAAAATTATTTATAAATAAAAGAAACAAAAAATTTATTCTAAAATGTATCGCATAATAAAAAAAGCGCAATATATAACATAATAAAACTAACTTAACACATAACATCCATTAATTATATTAAATATTTTACTTATTTTTCAATATTATTTTTTAAGTATCCTTCTCTTAAAAAAAAAAAACATTATGGTAATGCTAAATGCCAAACATTAGTTAATGTCGGGTATTCTAAGAAAAAAAATAACATTAAATGAAGTAAAAATAATTAAAATTTATTTCCATTTGAGAACAGAATAAATTAAGTTTTTTTTTTCTCGTAATAAACAACGAAGGTAGTTTTCTTGTGTGTAGTATCTGTGTCAATATGTAAACTTGTGGGATGACCACTTAAATAATAAAACACAGTAACTTCTATGGAATACATGAATATATTTTTTACATTTTTATTACTTTTTTATTAAGAACAATTTAAAACGAGTTGAAAATTCAATAATAAAAATTTTATTAGCAAAATAAAATTTACATTTTAAAATTCTTATGTGATCCATTTTATATAGTAGTTTTGTTTATATTTGTATAAGTTTTTTTTTTTAAAATACGAGTATATTAAACTATGAATAAAAATACACCTTTTTATTATATTTTTGCGTTTTAATTTAGTTTTTCAGAATTTAGGAACTTTTATTATATTTCCACATTAATATTTCCGTCATACTTCTATGATATAAATAAATATATTTATCTTTAACTAACGGTTGGATAGAGATTTTCAGTATGATCTTAAAGAAAACTTGTCTTTTTTGTTATATATATTTTTTTATATGTTTAATGAGAATACAGGTCAACACGTCCTAGGTATTCGGGTTTTTCATAATTAGTTTTTTCTCCATTTCAACAACACAATATATTTCATTCTCGATTGTTTAAAAAAACATTGTTTTGAGATTTGCATTTGCCATTATACTTGTAATAAATAAAGTTATTAAAATAAAAATCATAAATAAAATTAAAATTATGACAAAAAATAACACATATAATCTAAATACGAAACAATGATTAAGTGATAAGAAAACCTAGAGAAATTATTAAGTAAGCAAACGATGCAACAACTACACGTAGAATATCTAAAATCTTCACATTCTTCAGAGCCATTTTAAATTTAGATAATAAATTGTACTTTGTTAACTCTTGACTCCACTAGAAAGGAAACATTAGTTTATAATCATAAAAAAAAAATGACAATGTTTTCACTAGGTGAAGATTTTGAAAATTTTACTTTTAAAGTTTTAGTATAAGGTAGTGAATGAAACAAGTAAAATATCAAAGTTTTCATAATTAACCTATTAACTTCTTTCGTGGAACATTATAATTATATAATTAATATGATTTATGTACTAGTTTCAATATATAAATTGATCTTGACTGAATCAAGAAAAATATAACAAATTAAGAAAATCAATCAAAATATAAAACAAAATATATAGAAACATGCACTTGAGGTACATGAAAATTGGGGTTAATATGATATTTATGGCGTAAGCAATATTCATTTAGGATTTAGGGTGACTAAGTTAATAATTCATGTATAAAATGCACCTTGAACCCTATCAGGAAGGAATGAAATTTAAATGCTCTAATTAGAAAACTTAAATACCATATTAAAATATTATTTTACTAGAACAATAATGATATAAAAGAACTTGAGATGGTCATATAAATGTAATATCATGCATAATATACAAAATTTTTGTAATGTTCAATTTTTCAAATTTAATTACTGCTAACACACTTTTAACTCATCCAAAATATTCATTATGAACTAATTAAATGAGAAACAAACCTTAAAAATGTTTTGTGTAAACATAAAACAAATCCTTAAATCTTTCTTCCATTATTGAAAACATTATCAATAACATAACATTTGTCAATTGTGACAATACCATCACTAGCAACACTTTCAACCTCAAATGGTAACATATGCCCATTTGATAACTCCTAAAATTCCCTAAATAAAGACATGCTTACTATAAAATCAATAAGAAACCACAATTTTCAACTAACATAAAATTAAGAAGTTGTTAAACAAATAATAAAGATAATAAAACTTAATTGAACTCTCACTCAAATGCTACTTATAAGCATAAACCCACAATCATACCAAATGTCACAATTGTTCATAAGCATTAGATTAATTAGTTAAACAATCATAGACTAAAACTTTTAAATTTCCTAAAACTTCTCATCCTCTTCACATAATTATTAGTGACACTAACAAAGCAGGTGGCCCAAGCATCGCTAGTATCTCATGAGACTCTTCATTAAGAATTTTCTTTGAATTTAAAAACTAATGTATGGTTTAAGAGAATCTCAAATAAAAAAATGAAAATTTTATTTCTTAAAAAAAAATTATTATTTTGTCATTTCTCAATCTTTAGGAATAATATAGGATAAGGTTAAGAGAATCTCCATCAATCAAATGAAAAATTCAATTTGTAGACTCTTCAAATGTCAACTAACATCTGACTTTAAAGGGTCACTATATACTATAAAATAAATATGTCCTATACCAAAAGACACTCACATTTTCAATAATAATAATAATAATAATAATAATAATAATAATAATAATAATAATAATAATAATAATAATTTTATAAATTTTTGATAATGTGAATTTTAAGTAAGTGACATAAATATCATGAAATTAATTAAGCTATGATAAAGTAATAAAAAATTGAAAGAATTAAATGATTTATATGACTTTAAGTAAATATTGAAGAATTTATATTGAATCTCTTAAATAAATAATCTAGAATATTCACTAATAATAGTTTCATTTTAGGTATAAAATAAATCAATATTATATTAATCATTTTATAAGTTTTTGATAATGTGAATTTTAAGTAAGTGACATAAATATCATGAAATTAATTAAGCTATGATAAAGTAATAAAAAATTGAAAGAATTAAATGATTTATATGACTTTAAGTATATATTGAATAATTTATATTGAATCTCTTAAATAAATAATCTAGAATATTCACTAATAATAGTTTCATTTTAGGTATAAAATAAATAAATAACGTATATTAATCCTAAGTTAGAAAAAAAAAAAACCTAAAAAACATAGATAAAACACCAGAATTCTACTGTATCTGTATAATACGTTCCTTTTCATCTTTCTTGACGGTTAATATTTTATGTACGTGCAAAAAGAATAAGATACGTGGATTAAAGGTAGGTCCTAAATTTGTTGTACCCAATTGAGTTAAAAGATGTTTAGTAATAGTTCATTTGACAAAGCAACACTTCTCAACTTTTCTGCAAATAAACAAAACCAGAAATCACACAGTTTCTCAAACTGTTACTTATTCTGTTTAAACGACATATATTTTGGACGTGAATCTCAATAAAAGACAAACAAGATATGTAAAAGAAGACATCATGTGTATACTGCAAAACCGTCTCTTGAATCTTAAATAACATCCGCAGAATTTGGAGAATTTGTTCTTGGTTTGAATATGGCCACATATTTGAATTCTTCACAAGCACTTGCCTTATTATGACAACCAAAAATAAGCTGACTTTGACGTTACTTGCTCCTTCGATGCATGCAAGAGTCCACGATTAGTTAAAAGCCTCAAAATATGTATAAACTTTAAACCCTAATTACCCAAAAGCAAATGTTAATTTTCTTCATTTGGGAAATGGTATAGCACGTGTTGTAAATGCAAAGTGGTTTTGGGTAATTTCACTATCTTCCACAGCCAAAATGCTATGGTTTTAGTATATCATATGCCCTGATAATATTTTCTAACCATTTTTTCAACATTTTTCTTTTATTTTTAGTTGAAATTTATTGGAAAAAAATACAAATTTTGATGGATTTCGATTATTGATTATTTCGTTCACTTTCGAATGACTACAACTTTAGTCAATAAAAAATTAAATCAGGTAATACTCTTAGGTTTAAATGAAATACTATTTTTTTGTATTCAAATAATTTACATTAATCTTTAATTTTTTCAGTAGATAAAATAATTTATTGTAAATTCAAGATTATTTTAATAAATGATACTTCTACTTTATTAGAAAAAAAGTGTATTAAAGAATGTGGTGTTATCATCCTACTAAATACATATTGGTTTTCATAACTTCGTCACCTCCTAATTAAGCTTCTCTTTTGTGATCAAACATGTTAATTTCTAATTAAAAATTTAATTTCTTAAACATTATGTTACCTAAATATGCACAAGCTACAGTGATAGGAAAATAACATGTATATATCTTTATATAATATTACTCTTTTCATAATATTTTTTTTGTCATATTAATTATCTTAATTTTAATTTTTTCCTCACATTTGATGAATGAGTTCCGTGATAAATAGTATATTAAAGAGTAATTTACACCAATACCTTTTCAAATTTTATTGATATTTTATTTATTTTTAATTCTACACAATTTCTCATTTATTTTTAAAACATTACATTATATTCTAAAACAAAGACAACACATTTTTTTGTTTGACTTTATTCTATTTTCATTAAAACAAACTAAAATATGTTTTTTATTACATGTAATTTTACATCGATTATTATTATTTATTTCATTCTATCTCAACACAATTTGAGATGTATTAGGTTAAAGTTATATTGAGTTAAATATATTTGTAGTTTATGAGAATAGAGTTATTTGTATCTTGTTTACTTGGTAATATGTATCTTTTTCTTTGCTGTCTCTCTATGGTCCCTTCTTTACTTTGCATTGACTCTATTTCTAGGTTATTTTTTTTTACACCTTCTTAATTTAAGTGCTTAATCACTAACACCACAAGCTTCTTAACCCCATTTTTCACTCTAGCTAAGTTTGCCCATCACACCAACCAACTTGCTAACACCATTGCTTTTTAAGAATTTCTAATCATGGTTTAAACTACCTTTTTCTTAGGTAAGTTGAATGTTTCAGTCCATCAAAGGTGGTGGTGATGATGAGTGACCATTTCAAATTTTTATATTTCAAGTACTTAAACATTTGATAGAGTCACTTCCTCATTTTAGTATTTTATTTTCACTTTGTAGATGACACAAAGAGTTAGTGTGTACAAGTGTGGCTCTTTGGTTATGTTATAATACTAGTAATTCATTTCTTTTATTGTGAAATTTATGCATTAGATTAATTTGTATACGCATTTTTATAGTCACCTAAAAAACTTGATATAACTAGTTGAAATTGCTTAGCTGAAATTTGATAAGTTGATTAACAAAATTAATTTTAAAAAATGGTTTGGCCCGGAAATTTCGTAACCCAATCCAATTTTCCACTAAAAAATTAATCTTAATTTTTTAAGACTAAAGAATGTTTTTATATATAAAAAAAAAACTTAAGAAAAATATTTGGTTGATAATAAAATCATCATCCTTTATATTTCTTCACATTTCGTATAACTTAGAAAGAAAGAAAACATTTGGTAAAATTAGTGTGAAAGTTTAGAGATTATTAACAACACACCAACCTCAATTTATGATAATAGTACTTGGTAAGTAGCCTACATTTAAGAGAACTTCTACATCACACTAAAAATTAATGAAATGAAAATTATTGATTAAGTTTCTTAAGTACAACATCTTTCTTATATAGTTGCATATAAACACATCGGATTCGATATTTTCAAACAAAGTTCTGGATTTAAGTTTTATAAAGAGAAATAACTTGATTGAAACAAAAATTACGTTACAAGTTGTCATATTTTAGTCCATCATAAATAGATATATTTCGTACTTAACATGTTTATATAAAAAAAATATACAAACATTATAAAAAACTTTTAAATAATTATACAACATTATCATGTTTTAACTTCAAGTTGTTTGAGATAGTATTGTTAGATCAATTATATTTGAAGTATTGTTTATTTTAGAGCTTAAAGTTTTTGTCCTTAAAAGACGTCTCGTAGAGTTAAGAAAAGAAAGATAATCCTAAGCGATGTGAGACTATATTGGATATACCGAAACAAGTCATGCACTCCTCATAGACTACGCCAATATTCCGACTTGAGTCCCTTAAAATGATATCGTTAGGGTCAATCATCGTATCTAAAGTATTGTCTGGTTGAAGTTCCGATCTTTAATACGGTTTTGTTATTAGAAAACTCTTATTAAGTTTATTTAAACCGCCTTTGGCTTCGGTTCCTAACCAATATAAGACTAAATTGCATATACTAACACTCTTTGTATTAAATACGAAAACCTAATATATTAACATTTTAAAAGGTTAAAATGTATCAGAATAACTTATACTCTGACTTAAATTTCTACCGCTTAGGACATTGAAGGTTGTATGAGAAGTGGTTGAAGAAGACAAATTGGAATATTCCAATAACGGGAATTTGGATAGCGAGAGAGACCCCGTGTTGAGTTGATGCCATGGTTTCTCTGCCTCTATAAATTGATAGCTACTCTGTGTTTGTTGGTAAGAGAAAACAGAGCAATAATGGGTGTGAACTCCAACAGAGTGGAGGACTTAGCATGCAACAATGGTTGCAGCATAAAGATCCAAAGTGAGATACAGATGGCAATGCCAGTGGCAGCCATGGAAATCCACAAGGTTCAGTTGCCACCAGAACGCACCACCTTGCAGAAACTCAGACACAGACTCTCTGAGATCTTCTTCCCAGATGACCCTCTCCACAGGTTCAAGAACCAAACTTGCCTCATGAAACTTCTCCTTGCTCTGCAATACCTCTTCCCCATTTTCCAATGGGCCCCTCTCTACAACCTTTCCCTTCTCCGCTCTGACATCATCTCCGGTCTCACCATTGCAAGCCTCGCCATTCCTCAGGTCTCACTCTTTTCTTTCTCGCAGTATTCAAAAATCATTACTTTATCAGAAAATACCATAAACTCAATCTGGGTAGGACGAGTTTTATGAATTAAAAACTTTGGTTACATGTCACATAGGGGTTAGTAGTCTCAGACAAACAATCTTCATGTAACATGTTACCTGGTTTTATTAAAGTTCTGTCTTGAAAATTGAAAAGCTTTAGAAGTGTCATGTGAAAAGTGTCTGAGATAATGAATAAAGGTCTATTTTGGATTGTGTAATTAGTACTCCCACTTGCATGTTTCATAGAAGTATGTTTAAAGTTTGAATTTTTTGTGTGCAGGGAATCAGCTATGCCAAACTAGCAAACTTGCCACCCATTATTGGATTATGTCAGTACCCTTTGTTTGTGTATGTGATTGAGTTCTTGTGGTAGATGTGTATGATCAATGATGATGTGTGAGTAACGCTTCAAGTGGTGTGAATATTGTGCAGATTCCAGCTTTGTGCCTCCCTTGATATATTCCCTGCTTGGGAGTTCTAGACATCTTGGTGTTGGTCCAGTTTCAATTGCATCTTTGGTTATGGGATCAATGTTAAGTGAGACAGTTTCTTATGTTCAAGATCCTATTCTCTATCTCAAAATGGCTTTCACTGCCACTTTTTTTGCCGGTGTGTTCCAATCTTCTCTGGGTATATTAAGGTACTACTAAATCATGGTTTAATTTTTTACTGTGGGTATTTTGAGTTAAATTTAAATATATCAACTTGAAGGCTATATATATAGCCTATATTGGTTGATATTTGGCTAGCAATATTTTATGACTGATAATAGCCTTTGATGATCCACACAGGTTAGGCTTTGTAATTGATTTTCTCTCAAAGGCAACTTTGGTAGGTTTCATGGCTGGTGCAGCGATTATTGTGTCACTGCAGCAGCTAAAAGGGTTGCTTGGAATAGTTCATTTTACCAACAAGATGCAAATAACACCTGTGCTTATCTCTGTTTTCAAGCAAAGAGACGAGGTAAAGTTTGATATTGATACTTTATTCTAGTTCTACTCCCATTTTGTAATAATATATGTTAAATTGTGATGTTATTTATTTTAAGGGACGGCCACAACATTTTTTAGATATATATTATAGTTACTGTTTTGCATATTTTAAATGGTTGGAAGAGTAAAGCAACTTTAAAACAAAAAATAAAATTCCCACCGCAAAGCATTCTGATAGCACTGATTCTGTTTTAAGAAATAAGAATTGACACTATCATTGAATTGAGATTGGTAATAATATATGTTAAAATTGAGATATTATTTTCTGAAAGGACGGCCACAACATTTTTTTGATATATATTAGTTATTGTTTTGCAAATGGTTGGAAAAGTAAAGCAACTTTAAAACGAAAGAAAATAAGATCCCCACCGTAAAGCATTCTGATAGCACTGATTCTGTTTTAAGGCATAAGAATTGAGACTATCATTGAATTGAGATTGGTAATTGAAAACCAGCTATTATACACACACACACATATATATATATATATATTCTCTTCTTTGACTTTTATATTAAGGGATTAGATTCCAACTATTTATCAAACTAAAACATTCTTCCTTCTAATTATATCATGAAAGGAAAAATGGAATAGCTAGGCAATTAAGGGTCAATTCTAAATGAAAATAAATATATCATATTTGTCCCTAGTTATACAGATCTAAGTGTGATTACGTATATGCTCACTAAATTATTTGACAAACTTGTGCAGTGGTCATGGCAAACCCTTCTGCTGGGATTCAGTTTCCTACTATTCATGTTGACAACAAGGCACATTGTAAGATCCTATATCTCGAATACACAAATACATAGATTCCTACTCTTTGCTCCAAGACAATTAAGCTACTTCTTGAGATCTGAAAATTCTTAATGATTGCAACAGAGCTTGAAGAAGCCAAAATTATTCTGGATTTCAGCAGCTTCCCCGTTGACATCAGTCATTCTGTCAACCATTCTAGTATTTTTTCTGAGAAATAAGACCCATAAAATTGCTATTGTAAGAAAGAGCACTTTCCCTTCTAATCTTTTAAGAAAACACACTAGAGATGCTCAAATATTATTTTCATTCCTAATAATGCTTATACTTTTCTCTCTTAGATCGGTGAACTGCCAAAAGGGCTTAATCCACCATCATCAAACATGTTATACTTCAATGGTCCTTATCTGGCTCTTGCTCTCAAAACAGGACTTGTTACTGGGATTTTGTCTCTCACTGTAAGTTGTCCCAAATTAAGAAACATAATGACTACAGAAAATATTGCATATTGTAAATAATATGCACACACAAGACACCATATAACTCAACAGCTATTCTCTTCTGTTCCAGGAAGGAATTGCAGTGGGAAGAACATTTGCTGCACTGAAGAACTACCAGGTGGATGGAAACAAAGAAATGATGGCCATTGGTCTTATGAACATGGCTGGTTCTTGTTCTTCATGCTGTGTCACATCAGGTAATGATTCTTCTCTCATTTAACCACATGACTGACAACTTACTAGTTGTTAAGTTATTGAAGAGATGGAAGTTGAGAAAATGTCCACTCTGACATTAAAATAAACTTGCAGGGTCATTTTCTCGATCAGCTGTTAACTTCAATGCTGGGGCAAAGACAGCAGTATCAAATATAATCATGGCATCGGCAGTTCTTGTGACCCTTTTGTTTCTGATGCCGCTGTTCTATTACACACCGAATGTAGTCTTAGCAGCCATTATCATCACAGCTGTTGTAGGGCTAATAGATTATCAAGCTGCATATAAATTGTGGAAGGTTGACAAGCTTGACTTCTTAGCCTGCTTGTGCTCCTTTTTCGGTGTTCTGTTCATTTCAGTGCCTATAGGCCTTGGAATAGCGGTAAGCTAGGAATAATTTAATCTATTTCCTGCTATTAGAAACCTAAAATAGATTGTATGTTGATGCTATGTGATTAATATTACTGGCTTGGCCAAAATCTTTAGGTGGGAATATCAGTCTTCAAGATCTTGCTTCATGTCTCTAGGCCAAACACACTGGTCTTGGGGAATATACCGGGGACGCCAATATTCCACAACCTAAACCAATATAGAGAAGCTTTGAGGATTCCTTCATTTATCATTTTGGCTGTTGAGTCTCCCATCTACTTTGCTAATTCAACGTATCTGCAAGAAAGGTTAGATAAAGCGACTTATAGAATGTATTTTAGTAAATGTTTAGAACATTTCAAGGATTTTTTCAGAGGCATTTTCTGATTGATTGTGAGATTCCAACCACTTGAGTGCTTTTCCTACTATAGGATACTGAGATGGGTTCGAGAAGAGGAAGAGCGAGTAAAAGCAAAAGATGAAAGTGCATTGAAGTGTATAATTTTGGACATGACTGGTAGGCATTTCTTCTGACTTAAAAGTTTTGTTATTCAAGTTGAGATACTTTTGACTGAAGAGAATAATATCTTATTTTCTTTCCCCAGCTGTTACAGCCATAGACACAAGTGGAATCGATACTCTATGTGAACTTAGAAAGGTGCTGGACAAAAGATCACTTCAGCTTGTGTTGGCAAATCCTGTTGGAAATGTGATGGAAAAGTTGCATCAGTCAAATATTTTGGATTCCTTCGGGTTGAAAGGTGTCTATCTCACAGTTGGAGAAGCTGTGGCTGACATTTCATCCTCCTGGAAAGCTCAGCCTTGAATTCCAAAGATGAATTTCAAGTACAAAAGGGAAAAGGATGAGGCTTCTAACTTCTTTCAGAAACTCTTTTAACATCACATGTTATTTTGCCTCCGAAACGGTCTACTTTGTTTTAGCAGAAACCTTGACAAACCAAGGCTTTTGTTGTTTCAGAAGAGCATCCAAGCAAAATGCATTGGGATGACTTTATTCCGTAGACATTGATAATATGATAGGTATTTTGAGATGAAAGCAGGAATAAAAGACGAGCGTTCCAGTCTTCTCCTTTTTTCTGATATGACTATATTCTTTTTCCTTTTTCACAACACAAATGTTAAGTTTTCCCACTATGAAAAAAATACCTCGCACTAACAAAAGAGAAAGCGATTGTTAGCGGAGCCAGTGCTTCCAATGCCTAAGCATAAATAAAATAATTCGAGTTTTTGGTTACTTTAACAAGCTTCATTACCACGACAAGATGATTACATAATGGTTTAATTCTCATTCCTTTAATAAGGAATGAAAATGCAACATTGTAACATTAGCAATTAAACCATGTAGAGGAAGATCGACCAAAAATGTGGTGCAAATTTATCAATCAATAAAGAATTAAAAATAAATAAATTTGACGAAGAAGAACAATCTGATACCTGATATACCAACCTCAATAAAAGTAATGGGACAGAAAGAAGTAACATATAATTCCAAGACTGCAAACAGAACCGAAAACTCACAAAAAGGGTAAAAAGAATAGAAATCCTATCAACTAATGCATCACCTTAACCAACAACACCAAAGGGAGGGAAAATCAAAAATAGAATATAAATAAATTACATTAAGACTTCCAGTAATTCCTGAAAATTATGTACCTAATCTCGTCTGGTTATATGTTTCTTTTCTATTGCAACTAAAGAATTAAAAGGAAATGTAGGTCTTTTAACGGCAGAATAGAACTATTCACTTCTTGGGCTGTATCTCGTAGATCATCCAATACAAAGAAGCAAAAGTGGTTACCATCCTGCAACACTTCTTTCTTGAAAAATGTATTTCAGCCAATCAAACATCTGCAAGGAAGTGGACAGTATTAAGCCACAGAAATAGTCAACCATCTTTTGGATAGTATATAAAACAGACTGCTCTCTGACATATCATTATGTATAAACGATAATTTATATCTATACTATATATAAAATGAATACAAGGTGTTGGAGTACACATTTCTGTGCCTTGTTATACCCCCGGAAAACTAGTTAGGTAAACCATTATTTATTTCCCAGCATTCTATTCTTTATCTCTATCTTATTTTATTTCTCCTCTTTAAAAGATATAGAAGGTATGAAGTGCCTCTTATTCCGTAGTCTATAATAATCTTTTTCTGTAATCTATAATAAAGGGAATACCCTCATTTGGTATATATATTTTGTTAGACTACTTTACCTTTCAACTGCACCCAAAACATCTACTACTCTTTTTGAGACCTCCACATCAAATTAAACACATTAAACTGATAAAAGAAATTATATTTAATAATTTATGCAAAAAATAAAAATCTGACAGACAGGCAAAACATTCTGTCTTTCGCTAGTGTTGACATAATGAAAATTCTTTGTTCTCGAGGGGTGCTTGCTCAGAAAGACTGCAAGTTTTAACAGTTTGCAATAGGATAGTCTCCCACACTTCAGCCTACAATTGGAATAGGGATCTACTTCTAGTAAAATATATATATATAATACATTTTAAAAGATTTACAAGTTAACGTAACTTTTTAGAAATTAAAAAATGTCCTCTTAAATAGACCTTATATTTACTAGATATTGAAATATATGGGCTCCTCTTTACTCAAAAGAGGTCATCATATGATATAGCCTTAGTAGTATGAAGCATTTGTTATTGTTGCATGGGCTGCTCTTTACGTGAATGTCTCTTTTCCAGTAATTCCCTCTGCACTGGAACCTACAAATTAGACTTCTTTCTTTGCCCTCTACCTCACTGTCAGTGTCGTGTCCACCCTCACCTTTGTCCACCCGTATTGATCAATTTTGGTGAAAAATTTGCACAAACCATTCATGATTATAATTATTATTAGTTGAATTAGAGTTAAATGTGTGGTTTTGATCATACCCATTTGTTGTTTGTGAACTTGGGGTCAGATTTTAGATAAAAGCTTTTTTTTTTTTTTTTTTTTGGTTTGTTCTTGCTGGATTTTGGACTGCCATCAGTTTGGAGTTACTTGCTTCTCTCTGCCTTCGCTGTTTGCTGCTGAGCTCGGTAGAGAACAACATCGACAACTAGATGGCTGGCTTTCAATTTGGTAGTTTGATGCTTGAGGAGGTGACATGGTAGTCAGCAGGGTCTGGTGGTGGTTCCATGGTGAATTTCAGAGGGAGGTTTGGAGGAAGGATCTTTCAATAATTTCAAAAATAGTTCTGTAACGACCCTTTTAGAGCAAGGGGAAGCTCCCAAAGCGATTAAGGAGTCAAACTGAAATAAACTGAATTAATTCTTCTCCCCCTTCTTGCATTACTAAAAGTACTATCTATAGCTACAGGGAATTCTTACACCAGTGGATCAGGAGCCAAGAGGCTGTCACATTGCCCAGTACAGAACAGGATGAAAAGGGAATGTAGCAACAAAGTATAAATTGGCAGTATCTTAATAGAATAGAAATATTCTAGAATTTGACATGTGTCATAAGGTGGGTGATTCAGAAACTATAGAGTTTTATTTAATTGTCGTTTGGTAATATGTACCATTATACCATATTATTCATCAAGGGTCTTTCATCAATTTAAAATTCTAAATACCAGATTTTCACAACTTTTTATCTCAGCCTTAAATCTATTTGGAGTATAGATACTCTAATTCAACTTGGTATCTCAGCATTAAAACTTGATGCAACATGATATGCAGACATAAATGAAAATATAAAACTTAATCACAGATTAAGGTTTTGCCTTCTGAAAATAATGTTCCAAAGGGGAAAAGGCAAGAAAGAAAATAAGCACAACCTTCACAACATACAGATAGATAGAATTTAAATGCTTGCCTAACGCAAATAGAGTTTGACAGCCATATAATCAATTTCTGAAATAAGTAAACACAAAACAAAAGAAAGATATCGCACAACATACAAAATATTGAGTTTGACAGCCATATATTCAATTTCTGAAATAAGTAAACACAAAACAAAGAAAGATATGGCATAACATACAAAATATAACACAAGAAACAAAACTTTAAACAGCACATTTCCAGTTAGCCAGTTGAGTATTCACGAAGGAGGAAACTCTTACTTGATCGAAATCGTGTTAATGATATCTCCTGGAGTTCCCGCTTCATGCACAGACGTTCACCAAGTAAGGCCATCACTGCAATTCCAGAACCATTCACAATCCACCATGTTATAGAGGAGGGCCAACCCCCATACACAATGCATATAAAGAGATGGACAATGTAGAGTGTGGCTGAAAAATCCAAGCACTTTCGCGATCTTTCAATCAAATAAAACATATATACCGCCCTGCATACAAAAAATACTGGCATAAGTACAATGGTTACAACATAATCTGAGCAAATAGTACATAGAAGCCGTAACCCAACAGCTAAGAATGCCTCCTTTGGTTCAATCCTCCCACTAAAAATAATCACAGAACAACACAACATTGGACAGAATTTCTCAATACAAAACAATTAACTGCACTAGATTTATAAAAAAACAAACTATTTCTTATTTTGTAACATTCCAAACAGGGTCTAATTTACAAATCAAATCTCGTTTTCTTAACATTCCAAACTCATTGAAAGAAACATAACTTAAAATTCCAAATTAAAGACACGACACATCTATCTCAAAGGTCCCAAGAGTAATTTTTGTTTCTTTTCATACACTAGAATACAGCACAATCAGTCCAACACAAGGAGAACAAACACTCAAACGGCTTTAAGAATGAACATTCATTTACAAGCTCAGAGGCATAAATCTGCTAACCAAACCAAAACCGGAAAATGATGAAAGAAAGAGGAAAATATGCTAAAAACATGGTTACAAAATGCTAAAGGTTCGTTCAGAGACTTCAGGAAGCAATCAATTGAATAAACAAATAATGAATTGTAACCAGTAAATTAAAAATTACGATACACTACTGGGGAAGTAGAATCACAACTCACATTCAGTAATCAATTACAGGCCAACTAATAGCAAATTCAAACATTTCATTTGAGGTGTAAAAAACAATTACCCTGCAACTGAGCTGAGCAGAAATGAAGCAATAACACACCAACCAGTAACGGTAGAGGTGGTAATCGCAACATAGTCAAAGAAATAAACGAGACTCATCCGAGACACACGCGTGCCAACAAGTGTCGACAAGAGCAATCCCAGGGTGATATAGTACAAACATTGAAGACACACAATTTGAGCAACAATAAGCCAAGGGTCCCATACCACCGCACCATAGAACATGACGCCGACCCGACAAAATCCCTCACAAAAACCTAGTACTCCCCGAAAACCTCCTCAAACAAATCGAAACCAATTCTCAAACTTCCTCCACTATAGCAGCAACCCAGTAATCCAAATCTCCGCAATTGGAGCCACACCACTCGTCATTCGACAAAAGGTACAAATTTTCGAGACCCCAGTTTCCTTAAAGTACTTCAAAACCCAAATCAAGGTTACCCAAATGCAAATGGTGGTTCGTGTACACTCAGATCTGGATTCTGGAAGCGGTGACTTTTCACGGGGAAAATCCACTGAAAAATAAGATCAGCGTGAGAAACACAAATCAATATAAGTTCGTGAGCGATTTATCTTACGAGAAATTGAAGAGGGAGAGGAGATTCCAACTTTGTAGTAACAGTGAGAGGAATAGAGAGAGAGTGAGGGAAAATTACAGATTGGAAGTAGAGGCGAAAAATTGAGAAGGGTAAGAACGAATTGTTGTTGGAGAGAAAATTGGAGTGTTCTCCAACGGGGATGGCCAAAGATGAAAGATGAAATTTTTGAAAGAAGAATTGCACACAAATTCACTAAGCATTGAAGTGAAACTAAGAAGTGTCGTTTTTGCTTTTGTCGTTTTGGTATATTTCACATTGTTTGATGCATAAACCAATACAGTTACAATTGTTTACCACAATTCTTTTAATTCACTTTCATCTTTGATTGAAATTCATTAAATAACAAAAATTATGTGAAACTAGCAACCCTTTTAATTCACTTTTATCTTTGATTGAAATTCATTAAATAACAAAAATTATGTGAAACTAGCAAGGCATATTAAATTGAAACTTATTACTGTATTTTCTAACACATTTATTTTATTACAGATTCTCTTATTATTAAAATTTATTTAAAAATATAAAATTATGAAAGAAAGTTGTTAAATAAGAGATGAGATTCGATCAAATTTGCATTTTTCAAACCAATGATTAAAATCATGTTCAAACAAATATGTTAAAAAGTTCATTGTTAACATTTACTGTCACAAAATAAGGAAATATCTTAATTTGAAATGTACATTCTTGTACTATAAGTTTGGATTAAGAACGTTTGAAGAAAATATAACTCACAAATAAAAAATTCCTATAAATAAAAAAAATATTTGATACCCTCGTATTTCTGTAAATATGTATTTTTTGTAAAAATATGAAACAATCATTTTCTTCTTATTTTCATCTAGTTATATATTCATTTCCTCATCAGTATTTATTTTTTATTTTATGTTTTATTATATGCAAGGGACATAATAGTTTTGAACAATAATATGTTGACACGGTAACCGTAAATTACATTCATTTTAATAACTAAAAATAATATTATTTTATTAGAATATAATATTTTATTATAAAAAGTGGTTGTATTATGTAAACAGTGGTGTGAAACCATATTTATCCTGATAGTTTTATAATTTAGTGTATTTTGAGTGCAATTTATGAAATATTTGATAGATTTATTTGCATGAGCAACGACAAAAGGTTTTATACTAAAGAAAACTGTGAATTGAATCTTGTAAAGTTGGCCGCATAGCGCAGTGGATTAGCGCGTTTGACTTCGGATCAAAAGGTCGTGGGTTCGACTCCCACTGTGGTTGACATTTTTGTGTTTTTTTTTACTTTATTTAATTTCCTATTATATAAGATGTTTTTTTTTTTACTTTATTTAATTTCCTATTATATAAGATGTTTTTTTTTACTTTATTTAATTTCCTATTATATAAGATATCGTTTGTAAATATAAAATATGGTCTATACTAAACATAAATAAACATTTAACAAATAATAAATGAATAGATAAATAACAGTTAATTTTTAAATATATTTAACAATATAAATATATTAATGTATATAATTCTCTTTAGAGATTTTGAATAAACCAATAAATATGCATATGTTACTATATTCATGTATATAAGAAAAAACAACTACATTCTTACACTCAAAAATGAAAATTCTAACAATTTTTAATTTTTTACTAATTTATTGACTTATGCAACTAAACTGCATCCAGTGGGATGCATGTGTGGATATCCAATAATTACATAACGAGAATTAGATTGTTGTTTACACGAATCACAATAATTCTTTCTTAAACACAATAAACCTCACATTCTAATACCTATTTTGTGGTCACTCTTAATAAGAGTTATAATGAAATTATTATCATAGTATGCTTGTAATTACAAAAAGAAAAAGTATGAGGAAATTTATCTATGGCCTCCAAAGATACAATAAGTTATTTTAGAATTACCTGGAATGTTTATTAAGAGAAAAAAAATTGTTTTCAGCTATTTGAAATTTAAGAAACCTTATCTACCATATCTAGCTTATATATATTTTTTTTCAAAATAACATTTTTACATATTAATATTTTTGGGAATATATTTTTTTACAAAAACAATTATATTTAATTGAAACTATAGAACGAAAAAACATTGATGAAATATAGTATTCATAAAAGTAATCAAATGGAATAAGTTGCAATGATCACTTAAAATTAATTCTTAAAACAAGGTTTGATGTGCATCACTTGAAATGATAATAAAGCTAAATAATAGAATTTAGTTAAATACAATAATAACATATTTTAAAAGATAAAATGCAATAATACTTATTAATTGAAAAAATTAACAATTTTGTTAACAGTTTAAACTTTTTATGTGTGTTTTTTTTTCTTCCATTACATTCATAATATCTTGTTGATTTAGATTTTACTATCATCATCATTAACTTTAGTCAACACTACGATCATATTGTTCTTATCATCGTCCTTAGCTACAAAACAAGATAACTTGATTACATTATATGATCTGCATTAAATAAAAGATAGGAGGTAGACAAAAATCAACTTGAGTGAAAATCACCAACAAAAAATTATGCAGTGCCTGCGTTCTCAGACATATCGGTCTCCATTGGTTCAGTAGACTCTGATGCAGCATGGCTACTTCTATCCCCACTATTTTCGTTGCTGTTGGCATTAGCATCCCCTCCAGGGTGTTGCTGCTCATCACCCTGCGGAGATGGTGCTCCTGATCCAGTTGAAGTAGTTGGTGTTGTTGGTCTTGGTTTTGTCATAATTGGCTTGCAGAACCTATTTAAAGAATAAATAATTTTTCAGTAGAAAGAAAAATGAACAATTAACATAGAAAAAAGGAATATCGATAACTGTAAAAGTTCAAAAGTGACAACTAATGGACTAGTTTTTAAGTACATTAAGCAATGGCAAGATAATGGATTAGCAACAATGTATAAGATAAAGTGTTTTCAATCACTATAAAAATAATTACTAAATTAATATAACTGGATGCAATACCCGTTAGCAGAAAATTGTTATAATAACTAATTTAAAAAAACAACTAAAGTTTAAGAGAATCAAAACCAATAAAAAAAAAAAGGTGCAAAAATTACTAAAATCAAATTAAGTGACAGAGAGACTTAAAAAATACTAAAGCCAAATGATTTCTAAATAACTCAAAGACTACATGAGATTTTAAAAATGTACCTATCAACAATCTCAGCTTTCTTTCTTATTTCAGCTGACAAGAGTACAGGGTTGACATGTTTTGGAAGTGAGCTTTGTTGTTGTTGCTTCTCCCTAAACCATTTCTCAGCTTCGACACATTCATTTATGACCTACAAACATTAAAAAGAAAGCAATTTCAAATTTATTCACAAGCATTCAAAGAAACAAGAGAAAGAAAATTTGAGAAGTCATTACCTTCTGTTTGTCATTAATGTCAATGTGATCAAATTTGAGATCCTTCGACTTTGCAGCTTCTCTATAACTATTTATACAATACATTAATTGCTCAATTATACTACCCCTCTCCATGTATTCTTTGTAACGTCCTTCAATTGGATCACCTTGCTGCAATCACACAAGTAAACATTCATTAAGATTGCTTATGTTAAAAACAAACATTATGTTTGTGCATAAATAACGTAGGGTAACAATAACAGGGCCCCGTAATTCCTTTTCTTTGTTCAACTTTTCAGTTTGGTCGAGGGATGGGAGGAAGGATTCACACAGCTTTATACCTTTTTTAGTTCTTCAAGCTTAGCAATATATACACCTTTAGTTTCATCTTCACCCTCATCATAAAGCCAATCTTCCACTTCCTGGAGTTTGGCAGTAAAATCTTCTCTCTCTGAAGCAATGACAAACTCTTGGTATTTGTCATTAAGCTGAAATGATGATGGAAAAAAACGACTTGATGATAGGCAATTTTAGTTTATATCATACCATGAGTAAGAGAAGAAAGAAGGAACACACACCTTGTTTCTCATGTCATAAACATAAGCCTCAACTGCATTTTTTTTGTCCTTCGTTTCCTCCATCACACGATCTTGCAAAGCCATTTCAAACTCCTTCTCTATTGCTTTTTGGACATCCAAAGAGACCATTGCTCCATAAACTAACTCTGATACAGAAATGCTTGTTTTTTTAACCTTTTTCTTTGGAGCCTGAATCCACAAAATTAAAAAGTTCAGTCAGCCAAAGTCCAAAATATGACCAACCATATTGAACAACTCTAGTTGAGATACACAAAACCAACAAGTGTACAACATAATACGTATGCATTATTGTACATGACTGATAATGCATCCATGGAAACACGAGGTCTCTATATTAAGGGAAAAAATTATTTTGATTTCTTGATTTTAAAAATAATTACGTAAATTGCAATATGTCCTCACTTTGTTTTCAGTTTTCACATTTTTGTATAGTAAAAAAAATGGCTTTCCTATCTCTTATACAAATCTTTATAAACATAAAGAACAAAAAAAAAAAGTGTTATTTTTTAATTAAAAGTAAAAACAAGAAAAAAATAGAAAATGGTTTCTCAAGTCAACAATAAGATTTACATTTAATCTGAAGTGAGAAATCAAGCAAGTTAAATAAACTAAAGTATGATCCAAACACGCGAAATTCCACATTAAAACTCGACAAGTCTCATATTTGTGATTTTTTTTTTTCTGAAAAATTTGATTTCCAAATGGTTTAAACAACTTAAACTATAGCACTATCACATTACTTACCATAACACCAAAAAATAAGATAAAAAAACACAAAAATATAACAGAATCGAAATAAAATAATACAAATATTGCTAAAAAATCGACAATGACATAAACAAATGAAAAGAAAATGGCGAGCATATGCATGAATATTTTTTTCAACATTGCTCGCCTAGGTATCAGTATTTGTTTGCAAAGGCTTATCTCCATTCTCAGGAACACCATTTTCAGTCCCCGAAGCAGTACTAACCTTTGCATCTTGCTCATTTGCACTAGTATCATTGGAGGCTGGAGGTGTAGCAACCTCAATTGGGGCTTCGTTATTGTTCGGCTTAGTATTTTCCCCTGCTGCTTCTGTGGTAATCGGAACCTCAACTTCTTTTTCTTCCAGGAGCTAAACAAAACAACTAAAAGTTGTTAGATCACAAGAACAAATACTCTTAGTTTACTACCATAAGTTCACAAGGGAGGTTATTGCAGGTGAGGGGAGAAGGACCCTAAAGCCAAAAAAACTTACCATTGCAGACACGAGAGATACAATTCCATGAATATTCAAACGAACTTTCACTTTCACTTTTGTCCTTTCGCTATTTGCAGTTTGGAATGGACCAATCTGCTTACACTCAAAGAGTCACAACACTGCCAAAAGAAATGTAACATATAAAGAAGAAAGTTGGAAGGCTTACAGTATATGTGCTAATCTTGGCAGGTGTTTGCAGCTCACTTACATCGCCATAATGTACATCAATAGAAAATGTTCCTGACCTGTAGAATGTTAGAGCTTTGATACTTGGTATTGGATTACCCTTCGGGAAAACAAGGGAACTCTGCTGATTTTCTGGTGCATTGTCCTGTGCATCGGTACCAGTACCTTTCCATGCAAGGGAAATCGAGAAAGGAAGGCTTTCATTGACCTTCACGATATGAAAAGGAAAAAAAAAAAAAAAAAAAAAAAAAAATAGCAACATCATACCACATGCAAAGCTTAATATATCAACAATTTACAGGACGGACAATTGCCAAATCAATGTAAAAATCAAAATAGAAACCGATTAGTGAATTTCTAAAGGCCTAAACATAGGTAGACATCATAGATATGCACCTAAAGACAACAAATCATAACTTTTTATTCCCAAAGATTTGTACAATTTTACAACAACTACTAAAGACAACAAACAAGCTTAAAAAACCAACATTGGCACACAGGGTCCTTCTGAACTGAAAGGAAATAGAAAATAATCCAACACAAGAAACTTTACCTGAAATTCTCGTACTTTAAACGTGGGACTAAGAATTGCACATTGCAACGCACAACCCTTAGCAACACACTCACTGGCATTCATTGTTCGCCTAGGCTCTTTATTGAAAAACTCTGTCAATATTTTTTTTATGGCAGGTAAACGAGAACCAGAACCAACCACCTCAACCATATGTACATTCTCAATGCTAAGACCCGCTTCAGCAAGTGCCTTCTCCAAAGGTCCCCTCACACGTTCCAAAATTGGAAGACTCAGTTGCTCAAACTCATCCCGCTTCATGAAGCCCCGAACATCCTTCTCGTCCATCAAACACTCAATGTTGAGAGGCGCCTCACTGTTTGCACTGAGCATCTTCTTCATCTTCTCACAGGCAGCCCTCAACCTTATGCAAGCCCTGGCATTCTGGAAAACATCAATCTTATACTCCTCCTTGAACTTACTAGCAAAGTGATGGAACAAAACCTCGTCAAAATCCTTACCACCTAAAGACCTATCATACGAATGAGCCAACACTTTCAACTCCCCCTTCTTGAACCCAGCAATGCACACCTGCATGCTAGCATGCCCAACATCAACAAAAGCCACATTCAGTTGATCGTTCTCTGGAAGGTCCGTTTTGTAAATCCCATAAGCCAAGGCAGTGGCAGTCATCTCATGAATCAATTGCAGCGGGTGCAGACCAGCAATGGTGGCCGCATCCAACACCGCCCTCCTCTCCAAATCAGTAAAATAAGCCGGAATTCCAATGCAACAATCAACAACCGCCGTAGTGAGATTCTTCTCTGCAATTCCCTTAAGATTCGACAACATCATAGCAAACACCTGTGTAGGTGTAAATTTCTTAGCCTCACCCAAGTATTGCGCGTGAATCAAAGGGTACCCGTCATTTCCCTCGGTAACAAGAAACGGCAATGACTTAAGATCCCTTTGCAATTCGGGATCAGAGAATTTTCTACCAATGAGTCTCTTAATCTGTGATATTGAATTCTTAGGGTTCATCATGTTGGAGGCAGCACCAGCAGTGCCAATGAAACGCTGCTTCTCTCCAAAGCACACAATGGCAGGCGTTTCGCGTTTCGACTCGTCGTTAAGCACAACGTCAATCCCTCTCTGCCTCGCCACTGCCACAATGCAGCTCTCGTTACCGAAATCAAACCCCACCACACTCATCTTCCTCAATCAAATTTCAGAACAAAATCAAATCTGAAAAAAAAAAAAAAAAAAAAAAAAAA
>Ga0209700_102830_pt1 | contig 34501 bp, 16 predicted proteins | sample SiratroredBW_FD_187528 | JGI IMG/M metagenome (GOLD analysis project Ga0209700, IMG submission 187528) | Root nodule microbial communities of legume samples collected from California, USA - Siratro red BW (SPAdes) (version 2) | ecosystem: Host-associated > Plants > Roots > Nodule | place: USA...
TTTTTAAAAAAACTTTTTTTTTTTTTTTTTTTTTATTTCCTTTTTTTTTTTTTTTTGAAAAAAGGTGTTTTTAACAAAAATAACACAAATTTATGATTCGTTTAAACTGCTTATTCTAAAAACAAGAAATTGTCTGTATTTCGAACAACTGCATTAGTTGAAGAAACAAATTTAAACAAATATTTTCTTAAATTACTTATTCCGCAAACACTTATTTTAAACTTAACCAAACTTATTCAATATTACAAATCAAACTGTTTAAATTTATAAATAAGTACTTTAAAAATAAATAATTAAAAAAGTCGCTTTTCAAAAGGTAGACAGAATTTACTTATGAAAATAAATTATTTTTAAATAAGTAGACTAGATGAAAACATAAAAAAAAAAAATACTTTAAAAAATGGCAAACAGATCAGTGGAATAATGACGATGATGATATTAAATAAAGTGAGTAGAGGGAGAACAAAATAAAATAAAAATTAATGTGGTGGAGGCATATAAAAAATAGAAATAGTTGGAGGGTAGGAAAGTAAAAAATAAGAATCCAAGACATGGCATGATGGTTGAGGAATGGGTGTCCCACATTGTTCTCCCCACGTCCCTATTAGGTCTTTCAATGCATCGTTGTCTTTCTCTCTCCTCTGACGCCCCCTCCCACACCCAGCACAAGAAACAAACTTTTCAATGATCAAAATACCCAGAGACGCAAATTCTTGTACTGGTATTACAATTCTATAGAATTTCAGCAAAACGCAAAAAACAACAAGAGAAAAACGAAAACGAAAACAAAAGAAGATCGCCAAATATCAAACTCTAACTTTCAACGTGGGTTTTATACCTTTGCATGAATTGGGTTATTACGTTCTCACCTACGTAACGTTCATTTCATTGGTTCTTCACCAACGTGCGTTATTCGCATATTTATTTATCTTATCAAATACCAACCCATTGTTCAGCTTCGTCAATTTTTGCCTCGTTCTCTTTCTCCGAGTTTCTGAGATCCTGTTGAATCTCCAAAGTCCAACCTTCGTGGGTTTGTGGAAAAGTTGAGCGATCACGAAGTTTGGAACGAGCGATATATTGTTGTATTTATTGATTTGGAAGGCACAGAAGCTCTTTGGCAAGGTGTTGGATTTGTACGTTAGAAACCTTGGGAGGACTCATGTTCAATGAGAGATGAGACGGGAATTTTGCGTTTGGGTTGGTGAAGTTGAAAAATATAATGGAATTGACAAGACCCAGTTATGCTGTAGTTTATGTCATTCTCCTTTGTGCGTTGGCCCAAGGGGGCTCAGAGGGGAAAGGGGGAAAGGAAGAGGAGATTTCTAGAGATGGTGGATCGGCATCATCCATTTATGTTTATAGAACAAAGGTATTGTGTTTTTCTATTTCTTTTAATATGTGTCCCTTGTTGTTTATTTTTTGGAATTTCTTGTCTGGGTTTTTGTTTGCTCATGATTCTTCTTTCTATTCTGAATAAATGTTAATGGCCCTTTTTAATTTGTTACCAAATAGTGGTTTTGATTTTGAGCACCATGTTCTTCTGTTTGGTTTCATAGTATTTGGCTAATTTGGTTGGTAATTCTACTTGTTTTTCGGTTGAGTTTATGTAGAACTTCCCCTGGTTTTACATGTATATTAAACTGACTCAAGGGTGGGAACTACATGCATATTATGTGATCACTTGGCTGTATAGAGTTACCTGTTTGTATATCAAAGTTCATACTCAAGGTCTATAATATCACTTCATATATAGTCTTTCCATTATATCTTTCATAGAAAGAATTCACAATGAAGAAATCCATTCATTTGAAATGCATGATTAAAAAGTAGTATCACATAAAAGGATATCTCTGCATAATTTTAAGAACACTATGGATGCATATGTTTTTGTTTAAAAAATACCTTAATATCAGCCTATGATTATATGATTCAGTAAATGGTGCTACGAGTATAAAAGGGTCATATTCTAATTCTAGAGTTAAATACCATCATTTCGCCTCTGCATATTGCAGTTGGATTAGAAGAAATGAAGCACTTTTTTAACTACATTACTATTGTATGTTATCTTAAAAATTGTAAGAAAACCGAGAATTTTTATACCGTGGTATTTTAACAGGAATACCACACATAAAAGATGATCCAATTATGTTTAAAATCTGCTTTTGACTATACACTGATAGAATAAAGGAACATACCTTGTTACTTCAATTTTGATAAAGCATGACAGTGATAGATAGAATAAAATTTCAAGTGGAAACTTGTTGTAGACGTATTAGTAAGCTACTCTTATTTGGTTGATACAGGTAGAAAATGACGGGAAACAGTACAGGAAGCAATTGATAGAGAGGAACAATGACTTGCATCCCCTGGAAGGGAGTGGTGATGTAGAGACTATAAAAGGTATCAAAAACAGAGAAACTAATTCTCTGCCACTTCATATAAAAAGAAAAACTTTGGACTGCATAAGAACTAGCACTAGTCCTGTTTCACAAAAGGGTAGCTTTAGATATTTGTCTACAGAGCATTCTGGATCAGCCTTGGGTGAGAAAAGTGGTCATGGAAGAAACTTGCTTGCTGCTTCACCAAATAAACAAATGGCACCAAGTCCTTCTCCTACACCAGCCACTTCTCCATCACCAAGTCATGGTCCAACACCAGCCAGCTCTCCATTATCACCAAGTCATGGTCCAACACCAGCCAGTTCTCCACCATCACCATCAACTCCATCTCCCAAAAATAAGGATTTACCACTCCCTCCAAATATGTTTGTACCATTTCCACCTCCACCCCCTGTAGCTCGTCCTCCTCCCAAAAATTCTCGACCTATAGTACAGACTCCTCCTGTTCCTTCACCATCTAGCAATGATGAGAAAAAGAAGCAAACAACTATTTTAGCTGCTGCTTTATCAGGTGTTGTAATCTTGATAGGCTTAGCCCTCTGCTATCGTGAGGTCAGAAGCAACAAAAGTGATAGAGATGACAGGCCTTTGCTCGTATTAACCTCAAATGATTATCCTGGCGGTATGCTCATGTTCTTCTTTCTACATGATTTTAGTAATGACTTCCCATAGTAGTTTTTTTGTTGAAGTTGATAAACTTATCAATCAATGGTTGCATGTTAATTCTTTTCTTCAGGTTCAAAGAAGGTTGTTCAGTTGGGAGATTCTCAAAGGGAAGAATACGACATTGGCAATGGAAAGAACTCTTCTAGCGTTAGAAATTTGTCCACTAAGAAGGGTGGAGATATCAAAGTGTCAATGGTTGAAAAAGCATCATCATCATCATCATCATCAGGCGTACTAACAGTATCTCCTAGTGTAAAACCTGCCCCTCCACCACCACCACCACCACCTCCACCTCCTCCTGCTGCTCCTCCTGGACCACCACCGCCGCCTCCTCCGAAACAGCCGCCTCCGCCTCCTCGTGGACCGTCGCCTCAAAAAGGTGCTAATCCTCCACCGGCTCCTCCCAAACCAGTTGGAGGTAAGAATCAAGGACCACTACTTCCTAATAAAGAAGGAAGTTCAAATGAGGGTGATGCTCCAAAACCAAAACTAAAGCCATTTTTCTGGGATAAGGTCAATGCAAAACCTGGCCAAACAATGGTGTGGCATGAGATCAGTTCAGGATCATTCGTGTAAGAACACTAACTCTTGTCAAAGATCAAAATATAATCTGAATGAACAAAGTAGAACATATATACCAGAAAGTTTGCTTGCACTGATTTATCTTTGTAACAACTTCTTAGGATCAACGAGGAAATGATGGAGTCTTTATTCGGCTGCGCCAACCAGAACAAGAATGATCGCAGAAGAGATTCACCATCTTTAGATACAGTGCAATATATTAAGATTATTGACCCTAAGAAAGCACAGAACTTATCAATTCTTTTGCGAGCTCTGAATGTGACAACAGAAGAAGTTGTCGATGCTCTTATAGAAGGTGACTCTCTTTCTCTCTTAGCGAATGACTGAAACCAAAGGGCAAGTGAGAATTGTGACTTTAACACTTTAGCTGAGTAGCTCTAACTAATATTGTATTGGGTTTATGTGTATGTTTTTGAGTTGAATTCATTGGTTTTAACATTACAAGAAAAGTATTAAATATTTTAGCATTTCCAAGAGATTAAGTTCTGCATTTCTTAGGAAGAACTAGTTACAAAATGTTGGTTGAATCAGGTAATGAGATTCCCACGGAGCTGATCCAGACGTTGTTGAAGATGGCACCTACGCAAGATGAAGAACTGAAGCTAAGGATGTTCACAGGAGAACTGCATGAACTAGGCCCAGCAGAGAGGTTTCTCAAAGTGTTGGTTGACATTCCGTTCGCTTTCAAACGTCTTGAATGTCTGATGTTCATGCATAACCTTCAAGAAGATTTCTCAAGCATTAAGGAGTCTTTTGCCACATTAGAGGTAAGACCAAGGCCATGTTTGTTATTTTTGTCTCACGTGATTACGTTACAAGTTCATGCATGCACGTGGCCAAGGCTTACGTAGTTGTTGCATGAGAATGGCAGGTGGCTTGCAACGATCTGAGAGAGAGCAGGCTATTCCTGAAACTTCTAGAAGCAGTTCTGAAAACCGGCAACCGTATGAACGACGGAACGTACCGCGGCGGCGCGCAAGCGTTCAGGCTCGACACCCTCCTCAAACTCTCCGACGTCAAGGGAACAGACGGCAAGACCACACTCCTGCACTTCGTCGTCCAGGAGATCATCCGCTCGGAGGGAATCCGCGCTGCGCGCACCAAAAGAGCCAGCCGGAGCGTCACCAGCGTCAACACCAGCGACGACTCCGACGAGGGAAGCGAGGACTCCGAGGAATACTACCGCAGCATGGGCCTCCAGGTGGTGTCGGGCCTCGGCGAGGAACTCGCGGACGTGAAGAAGGCGGCGCTGATAGACGGCGACGCGCTGACCTCGACGGTGTCGAAGCTGGGGCACTCGTTGATGAAGACGCAGGATTTTCTTGACAAGGACATGAAGAACCTGGAGGAAGACAGCGAGTTCCAGGGCAGCATGGAGCGGTTCATGGTGAGCGCGAGGCAGCAGGTGATGTGGATGGTGGAGGAGGAGAAGAGGATAATGGCGCTGGTGAAAAGCACTGCTGATTACTTTCACGGCAATGCCGGGAAGGATGAAGGGTTGCGTTTGTTCTTGATCGTGCGTGATTTCTTGATCATATTGGACAAGGTTTGCAGAGAAGTGAAGGACACAACCATGAAGTTTGCCAAGGCTTCCAGCAGTAGCAAGAAGGAGCCGAGAACTTCTTCGGTTTCTTCCCCTGAAGCGCGCAGTCAGCAATCGCCAACTCCATCCTCTGATCTCCACAGAAAGCTCTTCCCTGCCATTGCTGAGAGGAGAATGGATTATTCTAGCTCTGATAGCTCTGATGATGAGGACTTCTAACTTCCACCTCCATAGCTTTCATATATTGGTATGAATATGATCTAAAATCACATCAAAATGACACCAGTTGAAGGATTTGTTGGTTATTTGTTTTATATATTGTGGTGTTGTTTTGTAATTTGAGGGATGGAAAAAGGTGGATCTATGGTTATGTAAGTGGCTTTGATTAGAAAGCATATTGTTGTACTGCTTTATGACATGGAAAGTTAAGGGAACAAAGCCTATTTCTTGTGTGCTGCAAGTTGCATTTGACTATGTGAAGGCACATGTGTATTGATTATCATAGCATTTCCGTGTGGACTCCTGATCAATGCTTAAGATGTCTTGTTCGTCAAAGTTCAATAGTTTTCCTTATTTAACATTTTGGATGGAAAGCAAACAAGATTACAAGAATGAAGTTCTAGTGTGAATTTGTTGTTTGTTTTTCTCTCCACTTGTTCAAATGATATTGTTTAGCTGACGTTGGAAGCAAACACACTGAAAAAAAAAAAAAAAAGCATTCGGGTCTATAGTTGTGCAACTCTTGATTTCTTTTGTGTATTAGTCTGTCTGAAAAATCTAACCAAAAAGAGTGGCAACAATGAACTCTTTTTGTTCTGTCCTTTTCCTGCATCTCATTTTATCTTATTATGAGTTGCTCCATATATGTTGTAACGAGCGAAATTGTTCTAGCCATTGGAACAGTTCTAGATATCACTTTGAATGTTCATAAACCATTTTGTTTTGAAATATTGTATTTCACGGACTGTACTTTACCCCAGCAATAAGAACTTCTATGTTGCCAATGCCAGATCAAGAATCATGAAACACGAGTGTTATTGTAGGGCCTCTTCTTTGCTCCTCGATCTTCGTATGGATGTTATCAATCTTCGAATCTTCGGTCTCCAAGTTCTCGCCTTCAATTGATGGTTGTACCAAAAGGTAATTCGATGGTAAAGTTAAATATCAAAATCTTTTTATCCGAATAGACGTAGAAAATGTACATTTTTTCTGAACTCCTGATGTTATTTATAGGGTTAAAAGGTAGTTTTGACATGATTGATTTAATTTTTAATAACTTTTTCGTACAATATTGTTAGAACTATTAAGTGGTTATGTTTAAAGATGGAGTAGTATTATATATTTGTTTCGCTAAAACGTCTCACTAGAAACGTTTCAACTACTTAGTATATTAGCCTCCCAAAATTGATGCTTTCGACTTAGAGAGTTGAATGTATAAAGAAAAGAAAAATTTACACTTTTCTTTGTTCAGTTACTCTTAGGTAGGTGGAGGTGACTAACAAGATGTTTATAAATGATGTTTTGTCGATGTGAGATCCCTCCTGTATGTATTGTTAAAAATATCTAATACGAACGTGTTAGCAACTACCACTAATCGACAATAACTTTTCAATGGCGACAAAAATACAGTAAATACTAATAATTAAAAACAACAAGAATATGAGCAAGACAAATAAATGCAAAGGAAGAAAATCAAACAAGATATAGCAACAAGTTAAACATTACTTCATTAGTGAGGACCGATAACAAAATGGTGAGTATGATTTACAAAAAAATATCAGGAAAAAGTTATCAACTAATACATCAAAAAATTGGTTAAAACCTAAACTAGCTAATCAACATTTTCCTTGGCATCCTTGCATAGCAGCATTGGCTCCTCCTTGACCGCCTCCTCTTCAGCCAAGCTTCCCCCAATGGGAATGTCTTCTATCACCATCAATTGACCTTGGTAGGTATCTTTACCAAGGTCGAATTGATTATCGTCTAATGACACCTCATAAAGGAACAATGCCTGATGGAAGTCCTTGGCATGCATGGTGAGGATGTACTCCTTTAGGTCTAAAAGCCTCCACTCTAATATAGCATTAGAAGAGACAACCTCATCACGAGCCAAGTCTTATAGCTAAGCCTCTCCTCGAGCTCCTTCATGTCGGTTGTCTTTGACTTGTCCCTTTTATACCAACGAGACTTCCAAGTATCAGCATCGACCTTAGCGGTAGCCTTGTCAACATTGAACTTTTTGAGTTGATCGTTCAAGGAGGTGTTGTTGTCAAGAGTCAACTTCAAGGAGTAGGCGGACGCGACCAACTCTTTTATTAACTGCTCCACTTCTAAGGTCTACCCTTGAGCAACTTCAGTATTTAACATGAGACCGACAGCTAAAGCACATGCTTTAACTCCAGCCAATCGCCCATGAGCTCTTTAGTGGAGGCTAATATCAGTGCCTCCCTTTCAAATGATATAAAGGAGATATTCACTCCCTTATAAAACTCGAAGTTAGGGGCGAGTACTTGATCACCCCTACTTGTCCCAACATCCAAAGCCACAGTCTAGCCTCTTTACGATGATCGCTGGGGACGAGTTCTATCACATGCGACTAAACAGAGGTCCTAATCTAAGTCATGGGCTTTTCGGTGACCGGATCTTTGGGCCTTTAGGTCTTTTTCAAACGTATTTTCTTTAACATCTCTACGTACCCTAGGCATTGTTGAGCCTACAGGATAATTCAACAAAGTTAAAACCAACTAAAGATAATACAAGAACAAAATAATATGTACCACTCAAATCAACCTATCATTGTGTAGAAAGGTAAAACTTAAGAATTTTCTAGGTCCTACCTCAAAAATTTGTCAAAAAATTCAATAACTTTATGATAAGCCTCGGTCATGGAAGACCTCAACCAGAAGTGGTAGCAGCAAACAGGATCCTGAGTCCAATAAAAAAGGAATTTGGATTTATTCCCATTGAAAAAATATTTACAACCAACAAGCTCCACGATTGCTTTGAAAAAATTAGTCTTAAACCTTTTATATGATACAATATAAGGGGTGAAGAGAGTCAACCCCAATTAACTTATGAACAATAATCGATCGATCGAGGAAGTCGGTCGAAAACTATAATAATAAGAAAATCTTGAGGAGATGGATGAATATCTAATGTCTCGCAAAAAATGTATAAGGACTAAAGAGTAGCCTAAGAGTTCAGGTGCAACTGAGTCAACGCAAGACAACCATGGTGAACTAGTCAAAAGAAAGTCTAACATGAGAGTTCATGAATAAACAAGCATACATATAGAAAAAGTCTGATCATGACTTCCTGGCCATGACACATGTTGTCTATGTCGAACACTTATTAATCTCCACTACACCCTCCTTGGCATTGGACTGATCATAGTCACTGGACTGATCATACTCAAGCTTGTCACCAAATACTTTGCGAAATCCATTCACCTATACCTAGAAAATTGTCTCCTAACACTAAAACTTTTTAAAACAGAAATAAAAAAGAAAATTGTTGAAGAATTATAAAAATAAAAATAAAAAACCAGAAATCATCACAGAAGCATGAATTCTTTGTTATTTTCTTTTAAAAAAATAATTGTAAGAACGACTTTATAATGAAATTGTAGTTTTTAGAAGTAGTATAATGAGCATTGCAACTTATTCTACTATGTATTTTTATAGTTAATATGAAAACTATTTATGAATAGTTCATAATAGAATTCTTTCTAATTTATTGTGAAATTCCTAGGTCGTTGAGATTTTTTTTTTTTTGGATAAATCTTTATAATGTTGTAGTGGATATATTGGTTATTTCTTTAGATGAGGAGAAAAAATACCTAATATGATCTGGCATTAAGTGCATAAAAAATAAATGCATTAAGTTTAATTTAAATGAATGTAAATAAATAATTATTCTTATATATTAACAAAGAATAATTATTTTTTCATAATTAGTCTCTCACTTAGAGGTAACAAACAGGCTATACCAATTGATTGCGTCTGCAGGCTACCAAAATTCAGTTTTTTTTTCTAAGTTTTTTCTTATAATTTTTTTCTACTCACTGAATTATTGTCAAGGATTATTAGTGTAATATATTGGAAGTAAATATTAATTACCAAATCAGGAGTAATTCAATAGCCAAACATTAAGTTATTGACAGAAAAGAATAAAACAAACTCTCTAAACCATACTCATTATAACATGAGGTAAGGTGACATTATTATAAGCAATTTTGTTGTTGAATTGTGACATTATAAACATTCATTGTTATTTTTTTTTCATAAGTTAAAAGAAGTTTCTTTAAAAGTTTAAATTATTTTTTCACAAGTTGAAATTCAAATTTTAGAGAAACTAACAAAAAATATTTTTTATAAATTGATTTTAATTTTTTTTTGGAGAAACTTATATTTATTTTTAAAAATTCCTCCAAACACACCTTTTATCATTAAATGTTACATGTAATTAAAATTAAATCAATTGCTCCCCAAAAGGTGAAAAAGGAAAAGAAACTAACTATAACCTATATTCTATATTCATATTTAAGTAATGCCTATAGACATAGAATGAGCTGGTTTCTACTTACTTTACCAGAACTCTCTTTCAAAAAGAATCCAAGAGTGGGAAAAAAAAAAGAAGAGAAAGCAGATTTAAAGTTAGCAGTGTGACAAAACAAACTTTTACTTCCCACTTCCCACCAATCTCACTTTATTCCTTATATATATATAGTCAAATATGTACTCACACTACACTTACATACTTCCCACTGTTTCTGATCTTCAACAAATTGTACAGAAGAAGACTTCTCCCACAAATGGCTAGAGTAGCAGGCATTTTTCTGTGCCTCCTGATTATAGTGATGGATGTTGCAGCTGGGATTCTTGGCTTTGAGGCAGAAATAGCACAAAACAAGGTATGCTTGAAACCAGCTCTATTGTGTCAAGTGCATTAAGGTTTTAAGACAACTTCTATGAAGTGAAACCTATGTTAATTAACCTCCCATTGTTGTTTTCAACAAACAGGTAAAGCACTTAAGAGTGTGGATATTTGAGTGTAGAGAACCAAGTCATCAAGCCTTCATGTTTGGATTAGTAGCAGCAGTGCTCTTGGGTCTAGCTCATGCTATAGCCAATATGCTAGGTGGCTGCAACTGCATTTGCTCTCAACAAGAGTTTGAAAAGGCTTCTTCCAATACACAAATCTCAACAGCTTGCCTTATTTTAACTTGGTAAAGTCACTCTTTCTTACTTGTACCAAAGTCTTGTTGAATATCTAATTCAACTTCATGTTTACATATATACATTATATGTTATGATTAACCTTATTTTTGGTCTATGTGGGACTTCATGCTAACCATACATCATTAACTAATGTTTTTGTTCCTTTTTGTGTTGTTGTTGATCAGGGTTGTGTTGGCCATAGGATTGTCCATGTTGGTGATTGGGACAATGTCAAACAATAGGTCAGATGGATCATGTGGTTTCTCACACCATCACTTCCTGTCCATTGGTGGAATCTGTTGTTTTGTTCATGGCCTCTTCTGTATTGCATATTACGTTTCTGCCACTGCCTCTATGGATTAATTAGTGAGTAAGAAAAGCATCTTCAACCCACTCATTCATGCTTTAGTGCTTTTGGAGCTTTCCACAATGAACTTGCTTTGCATGTCAAAGTGTGTAGAAGACTTTCCTGCCTTCTGTTATGAAAAAGTGAAACAATTTTGCATGACCAAACTACCCTCCTCAATCACTTGTATCTTCTATCATATTTCAAGGAGTAAATCACGCTCACTACTTTTTTTTTTATCCAAACTGCTAACATATTTCTCTCTTTTTTTTATTCTCATATTAAGTTTTTTAATTTATTGGTTTGAAAAATATTATTCTCATGTTAATCGTATATTATATCAGTTTTTCCATTAATTCTTTATGTTAATTGCACCTTATATTAATTGTTCCATTAATTCTTTGAGAAATATTATATTGTGTATTTTGATAAAAGAAGTTATTGTAAGATTATACAGTTCGGAAAAATCTAAAAAATGTTATGGTTATAGTGCCTTTTTGTCAAATAATATGTGGGTAGAAATTTCATCTTATTAAATCAATTCTGTAAAATTGAATTAAATTTAAATTTTATTATCTTAATAATATTATAATTATCTAAAGTTTATTGGTATTGTTGTGTTTTTTTAAGAAAAATATGGTACATTAGCATTTGTTAGTTTATATAATTTTCTTTCCTTTTCTTCTTGATGCTGGCGCCGCATAGATCATTTTAATTTTGATTTTAGTATATTCTTTCTTCAATCTAATTATGTAATTAATTTTTCTTTTATTTATAAGTATGGATTTATAAATTTGGCGTAATTTACTTTTTCTATTTACAAACTTAGATTTTTTTTAAAAATTTATAAAAATTGGTGTTTTAAAAACAAAGGATTCATTTTGTTATATACTACATAACTAGGATCTTGTACCTATGCAATTTACGAATGTTTACATTTTATTCTTTATGATAGTTACTTTTATAGATTATTAATTACAATAGTAATACATTGACATAATTTAAACGATAATATATTTATTAGAATACTATAATTTATTTTTAAAAGACTACAGTCAGCTAAACATTAATCAACGTTAATTATATAATTCAAATAATACCAAATAAGTGTTTTAAAAATTAAATAGATATTTTTCGTTTTTTTTCGTAATTGTGGCTTTTGTTATTATTTTATGTTAACATCATAGTTATAATTACAATATAGAAAACTATTATAATTTTATTCTTTTCACTATTTTTTATTATATAATTTTTCAGTTGTTTCTAAAGTTTATGAAAATACAATATTTTTGTTTCTTATTATAAATTTTAGTTTATTAAATAATTCATTTTATTATGTTATATTTTTCACTGTTTTGTTATTCTTGCAGTAATTTTATTATTATTTATATTTTTATATATTATTTTATACATTAATGTTTTATTTTACAAAATACATAGGCAGAATAAGAAAATACAAAAACCTGTATTAACAAGTACTTAAACGAGAGCTTATTAAGAAATAAAAATAATATAATATTTTCTTATACTGCCTTTTAATTTATTAATATATCTTTTTAAAATTTATTCTAATATATTTCACATTTAAGCCTATTTAAAAAATCTTATATCGTTAAAATTCATTAAAACACGTCCTTACATGTCAACATCTATTTCTTGTATTTTAGAGTTACATAGGAAAAACTGCTAATGTAACTTCTTAAAATAGCTAATTCTAGTAATATGTAGTTAACGATTATAAAATGTAAGAATCATTGAAATATTATTAATCTGAGTTAAAGAAATTCGGAATGCATTAATTTAATAATTGTATTTTTGTTTTCATAAATCGATTCTAAATAGACTTTTCAGTGAATTGAATTTTTTTATTTATTTTTATCAATTGTGATTATAAAAGATTTAGGCATTATTTTTAAATAAAAGTTATAAATGTCAAGTGTGTTATTATACTCTCTTTCTTGCTGCCAATGGAGCAAAAATACAATTCTAGAAAGGAAGAGGCCCAACTTGCAATTCTAAAAGACTGACATGATCAAGCCCAACGACTCTCTTTTGCAGGCTTTTGGTTCCACCACCTCCATAATTACTATCTGAACCCCATAACATTCAAAATACCCATCTTACCCATCCAATCCTTTCTCTTCTATTTGAAAGTGGGTGCGGCTGGTATTCTCCCCTTAGTTCTAACTACAACATTCTGGTGGTGATGCTTTTAACCTTCAAAAAATGGAATTGGTCTTGTGGAGGCCACTGTATTCTACAAGATTCAAAGTCAATTCTATGTTATTGTTATTTCTTTTTTTTAATTATTTCCACTGTATTCTACAAGATTCAAACTCAATTCTATGTTATTGTTATTTTTTTTTTAATTATTTCCACTTGCATGCCTTGTTGTCCATGTATCTCAGGTTTACTTTTCCATCTGAACCAATCAAAAGTAGTTGATTGCCTTCAAAGCTAGGACCAGGTGAAAGATCCGGAACCTAAAAAATTCCTTATGTAATATGCTTTTTGCATTGATCTATAAACCATGTATTTCCAAAAAGGTTGTTCAGGGAGTTTTTCATAATAGTCATTCCGGAACATTAGTATCATTGTTCCAGAAAGTGTTTTCCAAATGTTAAAACTAATGTTCAGATACTCCCATCTGAAAAGAATATTTTTTCAATAAATACTTTTTAAAATATGGGTGCTGAAAACCTCTATTATAGAATTCATGATTTGGAAAAATATTCAGTAGCTATTAGGACATATTAAAACTCCATTCATACCATTTTTTCTTACTCATTCATACCATTTCACCTAGTGGAGCTTACCCTGCTTCAAGCTATCACTTCCACCATCGAACCTCGCTACAATTTTATGCTCAAAGTAAGAAGACTCAGCAAAGGAGGAACTCACTTTCAAATAAAATAACAAGGGTAGGGTGGGTATTCTAAACGTGCAGAAAGCAAAAACTATTTTCCAGCAGATCGTCGGCTCACAAAAACATACGTCAATATAGGTGTCCCATGTGGAAGTGCAAATATTTGTATATGCACTTCCATAATTTAAAAAGGCACCCCTTATATTCTAAAAATCCAATTCAGTCCTTTGTAGTGTTATTGGGTTTGTAATAAATTGCATGTAAGGGCATTAAATCACATTTTATTTTTTAATTGTGTTTTAATTATTTTATGTTTTTTTTATGTTCACTCCTCTCGCTTCCAGTTCCTTTTCCTTCTTGCGTCATGTTTGCGCTTGCGCTTGTCTCTGCCTTTCAAATTTTTCTAACCTCTTTTGTTCGCACTCGTCTCACAACTCATGTTCGTGCTTGCCTTTCCCAGGACTGGCTAAGGACTCAAACCGTAAAACAAACCGCTTTAGATATAAAAGACCTCAAAAATATTTAATACTAATACATTATTATAAAATTAAAAAAATAATTAATTTTAAAATTACACTAAAAAATAATTTATAATTAAAAATTAAAAATATCTTAACTGATTTTAAATTTAAATAAGTATTATAAATATTCTTTAATGACTTTAAATTTATATTGGTATTATAAATATTATTTATTTAATGAATAATAAATTAATAATATTTTAAAAAAAATTAAACAATAAAAAAATCCTACATATTAAAACTTTCTAATTTTCTATCTTTTTCTATTATTCTATCATATTGACATCATTTCTTTATATGTGATTTTCATTCTCTGACCCTTCCACTTATCTCCTTTCTTTATATGTTCTTTTATTCTTTTCATTCTTTCACTTATCTCCTTGATTTCTCTGACTTATTTATTTATTTTCTTTCTTTCTCTAACTCTTTCATTGGTTCTTCCATAGTATTATTTAGTTTTCGATTTTTATTAGGTTATTTTTCAAGGTTATTTTTTTCAGTTTCAAATTTATTTTATCATTTTATATACCAGTGTGCCTTTATTTGGAAATTTGAAATAGTAGATTGAGAAATTTAAAGTTGTGATTTTCATCTATTAGTTGCTAAGGTTAAGATTGTGGTTCGTCAGCTTGTGCTTTGTTGAATTTAAAGTTGGTGTTTAATTTGATAAAAGTGAGTCTGAAGTTCCATTTTTGATTTGATTTGATTTTTTTAATTGGATGTTGATGTCAATGTTTTGGATTTCAGATTTATCATTTTATTCTATGTCTTATGAGAGAATTTAGATTGAAAGTACAATTTCATCTTTATGATTTATTAATTGAGTTTTAATTGTTGTTTGGTTTAAGATTAAAATGATTCAGAAGATCATTTTATGATTTTAGTTTTGTTTTTTTTTTTGTTAAAGTTTTCACATATCATTATCCTGCTCTTAGTGGTGAGCCAACCACCATTGTTTTCAGCATTCAACCATTGTTTTCACTCTCAAGAGTTCAGAACTTATTTTTCAGAAATTAAATTGAATTTGAGAAACAGCATCAAGACTTTAACTATTACTTTATAATTGTAGCTATATATATAATCATGTATGTCCCAACCTGTTTCTTTGTCGTCGTAACAGTGAAAGAAATGTTTCAAACAACTTTTTATATATTATCACATGGAATATTGAAGGAGCTATTGACATTCTTGGATCAAAACCATCTACCACAGATTTTATGGAGCTAAAGAAATGACGAGATCCCATTATCAGTGACATAAAATCTCCTATAATATAGACTAATTTATGCAACATGTTGCGCGCAAAGAGTAGTAGAAGAAGTGAGAGAAGAATAAAACATAGAATTTAGTATAAATATAAAGTAGAGGTAATTTCATCGTTTGACATATTCTTTGGGTGCAGTTTAAATTTATTAAACTTATGGGGTTGCAGAATACTCAAGCCTTTCGTATGTAAAAATTTTATCACTAGCGACTTTTTTTTGCCTTTCTTTTTCTCTACTCGCATTTATAATCTTTGGTACATTTTTTAATAATACCCTTATTACCGAAAGTAGTGTCATTCAAAAAATAAATAAATTCTAGAATTATAAAAGAATCAAATAATTTCTGAAGTTTAAATCCTGAAATTCAATTTTTAATGAGATATTTACTTTCTTGTATTTGAGGTTATTATAGTTGCTACACAATAAAAAATGGACTAATAAATAAACTTGAAAATTTGTAGGTAGTGAAAAAAATATTACATAAATAAAAAAATCAAAAGGAGAAAACCAAAGCTCAAGAGATGAAGAAAATGGGAAAAATTAAAAAAAATCCGACCTGCCGGATTCGAACCAGCGACCTAAGGATATCTGAGGTTTTTACCACTACAGTCCTCCGCTCTACCAACTGAGCTAAGGTCGGTTTGTAATTAAAGCAACATTAGTAAATATTTAAGAAATATTTAGTTGATTCTTTAGTAATTTCACTTTTTGAAATAGATAGTGAGGTTTCTAGAAAAACAAAAAAGCAAAAGAAGAAGAAAAAGAAATGATAGTGAGACTCAAACTATGATGGGAAAGTCCCCATGTTCATTTAATTCCCATTCTTTATCTGATAACCGTGATGATTTGCATTTGGTTCTTGATATTTCTTCAGCTTTAATCAATAAAAGAAATCAGAAATCAACCACCCATTAATCAAATAATAAATATGCGAATAAGTATTAAATAATGTTCTTCTTCTTCTCATTATTATTATTAATTACACGAAAAAGAAAGAAGAGAAAACTTACTCTATATGAAGATAATATATAACTGCAACTTCTCACATTTGAGGTTTATTTAGAAGAAAATATTAATCCAAACCTGACATGCCAGTTGTCTAATTTGATGAAAGAGGCTGGGTTTTTTATCTGAGAAAAAGGTTAAAAAAACTTGGACAAGACCAAAAAGATTTACAGACAAAAAAAATTGTAAATTAGGAAATAAAGATTCTGACCCTATACGACTTTTTCATGTCACGTTCTGTGATTGTCTTCATCTTCTTCACGATTCTCTCTCTGGTTTGAACTTTTTCACCATTCACCTTTGTCAACCCCTTCGTCTCATCTCCATCACTCCCCACTTTTGTCTTTAATCCAAAGGTCTACACACCTCATTTTCACATGCTGCATTAAAGATTTTTCTCAATTCATCCAAGTTGCAACTTATAAAATTATAATGCTTCACTCTAATCATATCTCTACCATTCTTTCAATATTGTAATATGTTGCTTTATATATCAAGTAAGTTTATATCTTCAAAGTTAAAATTAAAGAGGACTATATATATTCTTCATTCATAATCCACTATTATCGCTTTTAGAAGATTTAAGCTCACACCAATAATACTAGTTAATACGGTTTTTTTTTTAAATTATCTTAGTTTAATAAGTTATTCTTTATGTTCTGTGTTTTATTTATATTTGTGTTATAAGTTGATAAAGTTTATTCATTTGTTATTATTAATTTATTATTGTTGTTATTTGTCTATGTGTAATTATGTTACATGTAAAGAGTGTGAATTGATCTATAGTGAGAAAGTAAACATAATTGACATTATATTATATATACTTTTTTGCTACCCATCTACATTTAAACTAAATTATCTATTTAGGAGAGTTGAAATACCATGCAAATAGAAATAGTGCAGGAAAATAGAGTAAATGGTTAAAACTCACCTGGTTTGATATAAGTGAAATGAGAAAGAAAGGGAAAAAAATTGAGTTCAATGTATAACATTTTCTCAATTATGTGAAGAAAATTAACTTTGAAATTTAGAGAGGCAGAGCGAGAATACAAGTTAGTACACAAAAGATATCAAGCAATTTTTTTTTTATCTTTTTTATTATATTTTTATTTTTCTAAAAGAGAAGCTCTTAATATCTATTATGTTTCTCATATATTTTTATCCATTTTTTTTGTATTTATCCTGCATTTTCCTCTTATCAAACACTTATTTATCTTTCTTTATTACATATAGTAAGAGAGTAATATGACGAGGTGATTATTATGACCTAGTTACTTGATTACGATAAAAGATAAAATTATAGTAATTTTATAGTTAATATATGAAATAGTCTGACTTGTTAGATATAATTGTTTAAGAAATAATATAGAACCCGAATAGAATATTGTTAAAAATATATTTGTTATTCTAATTCGTGTTTATATTTTAAAATAGTTGTATTCACTAATTATATTTAGTAGACTTAATTTTAATTATGTGATCACGTACACCATAAAAAAAATGTCATGCGCAAGATCTAACGAGTAGATATAGACTAAAGTCCTATAGTGGTATTTTTTTATTTTTTTTTTGCTAGTCAAAGTTATAATAAATTAACAAATAGCAAGTTGTGGGTCAACTAGATACCAACTCCAAAAATAGATATACTACCTATAACAACAAAAGCTACATTAGGGGATTATTACATATTTATGGTTATTAAAAAACAAATATACGAATTTACCTTGATTATTTTATTATGAACTGATGTATCAGCTGGCATAATTTTACCCATATTCTCAATTAAGTCATGATACTATATTTATAACTATCTTATGCCTGATACTGGCCAATTAATTCATTTTCAATATTTCAAGACTTCCTTTCAATCCAATGTCCCTCCTAACTTAAATAACAAACAACACTAGCATTTAAAAGGAATTATATGTGAATAAGTCAAAAAATTATTTATATATTCTTTCAACAAAAATCATGTAGATAAAATAATTTCATGTAGGAGAGCCTCCTTATAGAAAAAGATTTCACTTTAAAGCACGTGTTTGTTTCTTTTTACTTATATACACCATACAATTAACATCAAATAATATTTATTTTTATTTCATTTTACTATTTTTAAAACACATTGAATATTGTATGAAATGTTATTTCGAATCTTAATAACACATTATCTTAAAATTTAGTCATATATAACACTCACTTTATCATTTCACCTTTTCTTAACTTTATTTCCTTATTATATTAAATAATACCTCTACATAAGTAACATATATTTTCATCATATTAACGGAACTTTCCACTCCTCCTATCCACCATACTTAAAATTGAAAATTTTACATTATATCATACATTTTAATGAAACAAAAGAGAAACATTGAAAATGCCAATATCATTAACTTTTAAGCTCCCATAGGTATTCAATTTATATTTTCTTCTAACTCACCCAACACACTTTTTTTCTTTTGACAAAAAAAAAAAAATCTCTTTGCAAATTTATATTACTATCTACCACCTCCTATGACATCTTAAAAAATAACAACAAAACAATGAATAGAACAAATCAATTAAGAGAACGTAGAACAAAGTTTATAGAAAAACTCCAAGTTTCCCACAAGAACTCTCTAATAAAAAACTATAAAAAAGTTAATTTATTTTTTTTATAAATTAAAATTAGCATATGAATAAACTAATTCTGTTAAAAATTTCTCATATAACTTATCCAGTTTATATTAAATTATGTATAAACTACTTTTAAATTAGGGAACATCTTTCCAATATACTTACTAAAATAGGAGACTTTATCAACATTCATTACCAAAATACAAATAGTAAGGGATAGGGACAGGGAAAGTTTTTCTTATTTTACTATTAATAGTAATAAATAATAAATTAAGGAAAAGAAAACATTATTTAAGAAATAAAATTAAAACGTCGACAGCAGGATTCGAACCTGCGCAGGCAAAGCCCAACAGATTTCGAGTCTGTCTCCTTAACCACTCGGACATATCGACGCTTGTTTTGAGCCTCTTACTATGTAAAATATTTATTCTTTATTAACATTACCGTAAAACTAGTCCGGAAACTGGTTGGTGGCTTGGTGGGGTAAATAAAAGGACTTGAATTGGTCCCAGAAGAAGCACATGCCCAGAAAAAAAAAAGTTCTACCCGGTAAATTTGGTCAATTACATGACAGTTGACAGGGAAAAAAAGAAAGAGAGAGGTGTGGGGGCACCTAGGCCACTACTACAATATTGGACCCTCATGGTGGTGTTGGTGCACATATATAAAACTCTTGCAGCAGTGAAGATCGAAACAAACATGAGAAGGGTCAAGCCAGATATAAAGCTTAAGTTATAAGTCTTATTTTTCTTAATTTTTTCTCTGACTTGTTGTAGAAAAATAAATCAGAATTAGTCATAAAATATGCTGTTATTTAAGAGGGTAGTAGTAATATTATTTTTGTAGGAATGTCAGAAGGTTCGGTGCCATATTATGGTATAATAATAGCCTATCTATATCTATATACACACACCATAATATAATTATTTTCTCTCTCTCTCTCTCTCTTGCTTCTTGCTTGCGTTGTGGTGTGTGCTCTCTCTGACTCATAACCCGTCTCTACACATATTATATTTCACCCTTCTGTCTTTATATGCCTTGTTGCTTCTCATTCACTTCGAGCTTTGTCTTTGTTGTGTCTTGTGGAGAACCACATTAGTTCTGCGCCAATTGACTAGTACCACCCAGTGCTGTGACCACTTTTGCTTTGTCTTTTTGTTAGTCTCAGAATATGATCTTGTTAGTCCTTCTTCCTCTTCCCTCCCCAGTTTGGCTTTCTCATGTATCTCCCTTTCTTGGACTATCTTTCATGTAGGATAAGTCCCAGAAAGCCAATTCAGAAGACCCTTGATTTGTGTTGTTGTGCTTTAGTTTTTTTTCTTCTGTCTTATTTGTTTCAAGCTATGGAAGCTTGCTGCTGCAACCTTGAAGTGGATGTAAATGGAGAAGAGACCTTCATGGTGGACAAGGTAACCCTTTCTCTATCTTCTTTATTGCTTGGCTCAACACTCCTGTTTTTGAAAATCTTGTTACTTGTTTTGTTTCAAAACTTTGGTTACAATTTCACCAAATAAAAGAGAGAACTTTGTTGGACAATGGTTCACTTTTTTCATCTTTTATCCTTCTTCTATGTTTTACTTTATTGTAAATTCTCAATCCTTTCTCTTTTTTCCCTTTTCCCTTGGGTTTGTTTATAGGATCTAGTATCTAATATCCATACTGAAACACAGTAGTCACATGGTTAAGTTCATGCTAAATGCTGCTAAACTCATGAATATAGAATAATTATGGTTCAATGATTTTGTACTACTTTGCAATTTTTAATTTTTCTTTCTCTCTTCTGCTTTCTAGCTAGTAGTAGTAGTGGCTAACCTTGAGTTACTTTATGATTCGTGTATGTAGCTTTCCGCCTATCATTAATTTGCACCTACATAGCAGTGAGGTGGGGCAACTTCTGTTTGTCCATCCCTGCAATAATTTCCATCTCCATTTTTACTAACCACAAGCATGAGTCACCCTTTCATCTTTTGTTTTTGTATTTATTTTTACATGTTGCATGTCACATTAAATGCTGCTGCTATGGTCTTCTGAGCCTTAAATGTTCTCACCTTCGTTTTGTTTGTTTTATTCACATTTTTTTCTGAGAGGGACCGAGGGTTGCTTTCATGCCATTTATTTTCTTTCTATATCCTTCCATGCCAGATGATTTGTGAATAGAGGTTTTTCCTGCTCACACTTACTTATAATTTATTGGTTATAGCGACTCCAATCCTTCTTTTGGTCTCAGAGCTTTAATTGGAGTGGAACTTTCCCTTCATTCTCTCCATTTCCCCTTTTTTACTTGTCCCTTTTTAGTCTATGTGCTCCAGTGATTACATGTTTTTAGCGAGTTATTTTGGTATTTGATTAAATCTACTGTCTTTAATTGTTTTTTTCCACAAAAATAAAATAAAATAATTGCCCTTTTATTAGTTTGCAGCAATTTCTTTTTTATCTAGCTTTTCCATTCCATGGTGCATTGTTTCTTCTATTGTTTATTAATCATCTAACTTGGTCTTAAATGGGGGCTTTTGCAGACTGTTATTACACAGTATTCAAACAAATTTGCTAGATTATTTGGAAAGTCTAGTGGTGCCACAGGAAAGCTTAAAGTAATATTTCATGATTTTCCAGGAGGGGCAGAAGGTTTTGAGCTTATGTTAAAATTCTGTTACAATAATGGAACAGCTGATATAAGTCCTTCAAATTTGTTCCTTGCGCGTTGTGCTGCTGAGTATATGGAAATGAAGGAACCAGTGGCTGATGTATCTAACTTGTTGGAGCTAACTGAAAAGTCACTTCAAGAGATTAACTATTGGACTTGGTCAGATGTTTTGATTGCTTTGAAGCAGTGCCAGAATTTGCTAGTTCTAGATTGTTCGGTGATGGTAGAAAGATGCTTGGACACTATTGTGGGGAGGCTGGTTTTGGCTAGTGAAGCAAGTCCTTGTCCATCAACTAGTTCCACAGATAGTTCTTGGATTCGGTTTTCATGTGACTCTAAGAGCACTGAGAGTGTAAAAACAAGTTTCACTCGTCTGACATGGTGGTTTGAAGATCTCCTTTTTTTGAGTCCCTTGTTGGTTGCAATGTTGGTTAAGTCAATGCTTTTGCGAAAGATGGACCATGTTTTGATCAGCAGGTTTCTTCTCTACTATCAGAAGGCTAAATTTTCCACTTCTACTACAAATGAGAAGAGCAAGATAATAGAAGTGGTCATAGATATGCATTATGAAATGGATCTAAGTTGTGTTCCTTGCAAGACTTTGTTTGGGATTCTGAGGGTTACTTTAGGATTAAATATAAGCAAATGTAGCAGGAATAAGTTGGAGACTATGATTGGTTCCCAATTGGATCAAGCAACCTTGGACAATTTGCTTGTTCCATCTCCTTATGGAATAAGCTACTTGTATGATGTGAACCTTGTTTTGAGATTTTTAAAGGCATTCTTGCGGCGAGGAAATGGTCTAGTCACTCCCATTCGGATGAGGAAAGTTGCTAGTTTAATAGATTTGTATACAGCAGAAATAGCCCCTGATCCTTGTTTGAAAACTTCCAAGTTCTTGGCTCTTGCCACAGCACTTCCAGATTCCGCAAGAGATTCTTATGATGAAATCTACCATGCAATGGACATGTATCTTGAGGTATAATAATTAATAATTGTTTCCAATTTAATTCTAATGTTGCAAGTATCTAACTTCAGTCATATGGTTACCACGTGATTAAGATCAAGTTTAGTTTGTATCCATTGTACACATGGTCAACTGATAAGAAATCATCTTTATTAAAGCTTTCAAGTAGTTATTGCATCACTCAACAAAATTACCATACATAATTTAAATTTGGAAACATGTAAATTCATTCATATGTTTAAGTATTTGATTGAGATTTGTTCTATTAGTTCATCGGAAATGCTTATATAATATATGTGTAACGCAGTGAGGAAATTGAATCTGCCTTTAAATTCATGGCCTATGCAAATATAGTGTGGTTGAACTGTTGAACTGACTATTATTGTTATAGGTACATGCTCAATTATCACAGGAAGAAAGACTGAAGATATGCTGCGTTTTAAATTATGAAAAGCTTTCACCTCAAGCTTGCCTACACCTATCTCAGAACAAAATGTTTCCTTCAAAATCCGCAGTTCAGGCTCTTGTCTCTCAACAATCTAAGCTAAAAAATTTACTCCATGTTACTCCCAGTACAAGTTCATACAACGATTCACCTTGCAGCTCCAGTGGGGCTGCTCAAAAGGTAAAGAAAGATAAAACCAGTGAACAGGTTGTGTTGTATGCTGGCAATTTTGATCTTTCTACAGATAATGAGAAACTCAAAGCACATTTACAAGGAATGCAGTGGAGGGTCATGGAATTAGAGAAATTCTGTAGGAAAATGCAAGTCCAAATGGCAAAGATCACAAAATCAAAAGCATCAGGCAATAGTTATGCAAAATCTTTGCCAAAGCTATGCTCATGAGTCATGCATGACACATTTTCTTTGCTTTTGGATTTTGTTTATTTTCCCCTGTAATCTTCACATCTGTACAGCACAGGAATGAGTTGTGTGTCTTTAGTTTTTAATCTTTTCCGCGTAACTAAGAACAGTGATATTGATTGTACAGTCATGAAATAATGGAAGAGACTTCAAAGAATTTCAGATTAGAATATGGACAATAACCCTGTCTAAGAAACATACCATGTTCTTCCTAGATTAAAAAGAGTCTTATCGTAATAATAGTATAAATAAGTGATGTTCTATTAGACCACATTTCTCATAATGCAACTTCCAAGTACCCCCCCTATTGATCTTTGAATTGATCACTATTCACTCATCTCTGATTCGCTGTAACTTGCAAATCAAAGTTGACCCTTCACCTGCAAATAGAAGCATGGTCAGAAAGATGGTTTCACATCAAGTTTCAACCAATAAAATTATGGTTTGTTGGCTTGCCCCGAGACCAAGACAATGCAGTAGTTGACACGCATAAGATACAAAGTAGCTACTGTTAGTACCAGACACCACTACCTGAAGATGCAAGCGTGTCAGATGAATTCAAGAAAAGTGTAATAAGCTGATTGCTTAAGTATTGAAATATAGTTGAATACACTCTGAATTGAACAGTACCATGTTAGGATAAAGAATTTCTTGGTGTTGACTCAAATTCCAAACCAATCACGATAGAGATTAGCTGTAAGATGCGCAATCTGCATGGAGGTCCCATATACGTTGCAAATTTGTAATAATGCAATTGATTGTGAATAAGAAGAGGTTGAACTGGTCGCTCTTGTTTATGCAGCTCCATCTTCACGCTTGTCTCTATTAGGCGTAACACAGATGACCCACATCGACTAGCCAAAGTACATAATCATCTTCTAAAGGTACTAATTACTAAACCTTCCACTTCGTGAATACAAAATAATGAATTTAAAGTAGACATTGTAAAAATTAACAAAGTATCATATATAAAAATTTGTGATTGCATCACAATATAAAATTGTTTTATACCTTTTTCTTTTAATCATTTATTTGAAAAGTAAAAATTATAATTTTCTTATTTTGACAAACAAATTGATTTACAATAAACATGTACTTCTTTCATACTTAAATATAAGAAAAGAAAATCATTTATAACTGTCTAAATAAAAACATTTAACTAATTTTACCTGTTCAACAAACTCATTTCCTAAACACTCTTTTATTTCATTTAGATGATTTTATTTTCAATGTCACTCTGATTTTCCTAACACCGATCACTTCCTTTAAAATTAAAAGAAAATAAAGTATTCACGTGAAACACATTTCTTTCAATTGAAGTTTTCCATACAGGTGATTTAGAGGATTAAATCCATTTTTACATAAAATTGAGAAAATTAAATTACTTAATTAACATTTTAATTGACATAAATTTATTAATTTTAATTGTATTCAAGTAAAAAGGAAATGTTATTTTAGCTCTATAAAAAATTGAATTGATATTTTAAGATCTTTCAACTAAAGATACAAAATGACACTAAATAAAAAAGCTCACTTCAGAAAACAAAACAAATTTGTTCCACTGATTTATTTTTAAAATGTAATATAACATGAAAAAGTAATAATTTCAAAGAGAGTTGAAATATATATTTGGATAAGATGGATTAGGTCGAAAATCTAATTAAGGTAATAAAAACATTATATTTTTAAAATTTTATACGTTACATTTAAATAAATATTTACCTTTCGATATAAGTTTATATTTATATTTCCAAATTAATATATATATATATATATATATATATATATATATATATATAAATTTATATATATATATATAAATAAATATATATATATATATATATATATATATATATATATATATAATATCAAATAAATAATTAATTCAGTACAATAAGTATTAATATATTTCATTTTTAATATAATAAAATAACCATCTTATTAAACAAAAAATTTAGCTATATTAATTTTGTTTAAATTTTTTTAATAAAAATTAAAATAATTAGACTAATACTTTTTATACGTTTCATTAATTAACCTCCTTTATAGTTTAAAATTTATTACATTGTGCAATCTAAATTTATTTAAATGTTGTATTAATGAAATATAAAAAATATTTATTGTTCTTTATTAACTAAACTTTTACTTTATTTAATATTCTATTTTTCCATAGCAATTATCTTATATATCTCATTATTTTATTTACTCAACATATGATAATAAATATAATCACATTAAGACTCTTTGGCAAGACTAAACAAAATAAAAAAAAATCAAAACAAACAAACTAAGAAGAAAGAAGTAAAGGAAATATTTAACAATTGAAGTTAAAATATATTAATATAAAAAATTAAAAAATAATTTATAATAACAGTGAAGTGTAATTATAGTTAAAAAATTATATTAATTATAACTAGTATCTAAAGTAATACAAACTAATTAATCCAACCAATTATCAGCACCCTGATTCTTTCTGTCCATACATTAATTCAAACCAAATATGCACTAGGCATTATTAGTTGTATTCGGCTACTCTTGATGCTCTTTGGTCCATGCAGAAAATTGTCTCAACAAATAACGATAAGTATATAATAATATCCTTTTGTCTACCTATCGAATATTTTCGTACACATAGGTCATGTCTCAAACATAGCACATGTTTTTGTGGGACTAACTAAAGAACCCGCTGGAAACCCATTTAATATTCTGGACCTGAACCATGAATGTTTAACCATAATGTTTCTGTTCAAGAATTTGTTTTTAACATTAAAAGAGAGTATAGACTTAAAAGCAAAACTACAAATATAAATGTGTGTGAGTTAAGAATACCAGTGAAAAGAAAATAATATAATGTTCAGCAGGCAGTAGTGTATTAACGGGCCGACTTATATCTTCAGATTTCGCTCGACAGTGAAAATCTTCCTACTAACATATTACTAAAAGAGAATACATGACGATTATGATTTAGAACATGTAAAAGAAGATGATTTCAAGACGTGAGCTAATGTTACTCTCATTCAAAATACTGTATAATCCGTTAATTAATTTGAATATCGGAATATTTGCAGAATATTCTTAAAAATCTATTGAAAACTCGTCGATCATTTAAACTAACCGGTCTTACTATTAGCATTTTTAATTTATGTAAACAAAATATTTGTCAAAATAACAATAACCCAAACACATGGATCAATTAAAACTTATAACTTTAACTCTGTGTTTAAATTTTTTGCACAAACTACAATTTGGAAGAACAACTTAAAATATAAGAATTTATTTAAATGAACACTTGTTCATGATCCATGCGTTTTAGTGAACACTTGTTCAAGATCTTCATGAGTTTTGGAACGAGTGCTCTTGCTTATCATCTAACCAGGGACCACGTACCACGGGACTCATGTGAGACTTATGGAGAGTCAACCACATAAACAACCCTTTCTTGTTGAATCTCAAACTCCAATTTTGCATCATATCATATAACGTAGCAGAAACTTCTGGGTCAACAAATCAAAGTATACTAATTGCATAGACCTCGAAAGAGGGAGAAGAGTAGCGTCTAAGGGAAATACAACGTAAGATACAACTTTTATATATATGTTCAGCTACGTTCTTGCATTGGTTGCCATAAATCGCGAGTTTTATACTAAGTTTAATACACTATTATAGTACATATTCTCTCGAATCATGCAAACACGGAATTCTGAACGAAGACCAAAGAAAACTAAATAAACTACACAGTGAACTTGGTTTGTATTAACTACAACTACATTAAACAACCAACTTGGTTTTCTTAAACAGTGCATGTCTTGCTCGTTACGGCACATAAAGATGACTTTTTGAGACAGTGACAGTGAAAACAAACCCAAATTTTACGCTAGCTATAGCCACCTTCTTCGTTAGAGCATGTAAGGCCAAGGGGACAGGGTGACCACACAACGACACAGGTAGCATCTTCCTCAGTGCCACTGCGAAGTAGAAACACCGACTAGGACATCCTTTTATTACAAGATTGGTGACAAAGATGCTTATAACAGTTGCAGGACTTTATTTTATTTTATTTTATCCATTTTTATGTGTGTGAAGTTCTAAACCTATCTTTTTTATGAGAGACAATTGAAGGATTTGTCATCTAGCTAATGATATTTGGAGCTACTAAATAAGCTTGGTGAGGAAAACGGTGGAAAACCAGTATGCTTGAATTTTAGCTGTATTTAGTAGTTTATTTATGTTTTGATTATTAAATAAAAAGTTTTGTTATACGAAAGCATTTGTTAACTATATTATTATAAGTTAAAATAACTTATTTTATAAATTATATAATGAAATGCAGAGAAATAGAAACAACTTACTTTTATAAATTTTTAAGCTAAATTATAGTTTCAGTCTTTCTTAATTTTCATTTGTGATGTTTTTCCCCACAATTGTAGTCTTTCAATTAAAAAAAAATATTGATTCAGTTCTCATTTTTTTTATATAGCTTATTTTTTATTTTAATTAATTGAGATTTTTTATATGTTAAGTCTAAGTTTCGAATGAAAAAAAAATGTAAAATTGGACACATTAGATAAAGTTACAAAATTTTGAAGATTAAAACCATCAATTAGGATTAAATATGATCAAAATTACAATTTAGCTTCAGTTTACCATACAATTTAAAGATATAAATAGAAAATAACTTATAAATATCATTAAACATTTTTTTCCAATGCATAGACCATGTCCCAACATATGTTGCTCACAGAATATTACAAGTTAAAAGTAACATTTTTACAAATTATTTCATCGTGAAAAAGTTATAAAAACCATAATTTTTTTTGTTATAAGTTCATGTAAAACCTACAATTTTACTGCATACATACCTCCTTACTTGATCATGCTGTGGCTCCCTTAGTTGATATTTCATTCACACACACACAAAAAAAAAAAAAAAAATGGCATATAAAAACAGTCTTTTCTAATAATTTCACCCTTTATAGGTTCATCATGATACACTCAAACCCAATATGATGGAGATGATCAAATTCGATTGCTGGTTGTGGTACTTTCAAATGAATCATTCATAGACAAGAAGGGTGGTGCCCATATTTTATGGGAGACCCACCAATATAAATGCCCTATAACGTATATACCCGAATATGTTAATGTTTGATTTCATTAATACCAATTTATCATCTACATTTAAATTAAAATTATTTATACAATTTTATTTTCTACATCTAAAATATTTATTTAAGTCTTCAAACATAAATCCAAATGGACACTAATTAAGAATGGTTTGTATTCTTTATATCTCATGTGGACATATCATCAACTTTTAAGTCTTCAAACACAACCAAATATACATTAATTTAACGGTAGTTTATCTGTGTTTCTTTGTCTCTCTCCCATGTGAAAACATAGCAGCCTTAATCGCTATCTTTATATAAGATGCATTTTTTTTTATTAAAGAGAATTATGTTCGGACAAGATATAAGCATGATGATAGGAAAAAAAAAAATCCTCTTTTAAATATTTACCACATTACATATTTAATTAATATAATATTTGTATGGAATCATCTATTGAATTGAAAGGTGTACAAGTCTTTCCGGTGTTCAGTTACAATCAATAACCTTAGTAAGTGGAAACCATCTATTTAGAAGAAAAAAAACTAATGGATTCAAATATTCAAAATTAAAGGGACAAAAGCATAAGAAATTAAATTATTTAAATAATTAAATGAAAGTTGCTTATTGTAATTTTGATGGTAATGTTAGGAAATATAAGTTATTGTTGAAGGTTTACTCAAAAATAGGATATTAATTATAAAGATGTTTCTTTTCTCTTTAATTAAACGACTATTTCAGGACAATAATAATGCTAGTAACTTTTAAGCTTAATTAAATATTTTATTACTACAGTTTTACGCTTGCAGATTTTATAACTAAAATTTACATTTTATGGAATGTTAATACTAAACCTTAATTTTACAAATTTTGACATCTAAATTTTAGAATTATACAATTTTTACATTAAATTATTAAAAGTGCCCTAAAAACATATATCAAAGTAGGAGCAAGTTCAGAGATAGATACAAAAATGTTGAGTGCTATTATTATCATAAAAAGGGGCATACAAAGAAGTATTGTTGGAAGTTGAAGAATAACAATGAGAAAGCTAGCAAAGACAAGGGTAAAAAGAGAGATGACAACTATAAAGACAAAGTTAATGTAATTTTCACTGACTTTCTTTTAGTTGAAGAATTTGAGTCTGTAAATCTTGTTGATAGCTCAATCAATTAGGTGATTGACAGTGGTGCTTCAGTTCATGTGACATCCAGGAGAGGTTTGTTTAACTCCTATACTCCTAGTGATTTTGGCAACGTGAAAATGACTCATGAAGGTGTAGCAAAATGTTCTGGTGTTGGACAAGTTTGCTTGGAGATGTCCAATGGCTCTAAACTAATTTTGAAGCACGTGAAGCATGTTCCAGACATCCGATTAAACTTACTTTCTGTTGGTAAGTTATGTGATGAGAATTATGACATCTTATTTTCAGGTGATAGCTGGAAGCTCACTAAGGGTTCCATGGTTGTGGGTAGAGGTTCTAAACACTCTACACTTTATATAACTCAAGCTAAAATTGTAAAAGATGTTGTTCATGCAGCTAAGTTGATGGAACTGACTTGTGGCATAAGAGGTTATGTCATATGAGTGAGAAGGGGATGTCCACTTTAGCCAGGAAGAATATGTTGCTAGGGATTAGAAAGACACATTTGCAGAAGTGTTCTCATTGCTTTACTGGGAAGCAAAATAGAGTTTCTTTCAAGAGTCACCCACCTTCAAGGAAGTCAGAGATACTTGATTTGGTGCATTTTGACATATGTGGTCCTATGAAGACACGGACACTTGGAGGGTCTGTCTACTTTGTTACATTCATCGATGATCATTCCAAGAAATTATGGGTCTATACCTTAAAGACCAAAGATCAAGTTTTGGGTGTGTTCAAACTGTTTCAAGCTCTGGTGGAAAGAGAAACAGGGAAGAAGTTGAAATGCATTTGCACTAACAACGGAGGTGAATATTTGGGATCATTTGATGCATATTGTAAAATGCATGAGATCAGACATCAGAGAACTCCACCAAAGACTCCTCAGTTGAATGGTTTGGTTGAGAGGATGAACAAAACCCTAGTTGAAAGAGTTAGGTGCTTACTGTCACAAGCAGGTTTGCCAAACTCCTTTTGGGGGAGGCTTTGAGCACTGTTGTTTACGTCCTTAATCGATCACCAAGTATTCCTTTGAAGCATGAAGTGCCAGAGAATGTGTGGTCAGGTAAAGATGTTTCTTATGATCACTTGAGAGTCTTTGGTTGTAAAGCTTTTGTTCATATTCCCAAAGATGAGAGATCCAAGCTTGAAGTAAAGACTAGGCAATGTATTTTTATTGGATATGGCATGGATGAATTTGGCTACAAATTCTATGGTCCTGTTGGCAAGAAGGTAATTCAAAGTAGGGATGTTGTATTTATTGAAGATCAGACATTGAAAGATGTTGACAAAGGTGAAATACCAGTGGTCCAGCCTAGTGATGATGTCTCAGACTTGGATATTACTCCTTCTACACCTATGATAGAAGATGATAGAGCTGAAGATGATCAACACGATACAGGTGCAATTGAAGGTGGAACAGTTGATCCACTGCATGATGAAGTTGGTGATGATGCTAATGATGAACAACCAACTTTGGAAATTCTTGAAACTGCACTTAGAAGGTCTACAGGAAACAAAAGGCCTTCTTCAAGGTACTCTTCAAATGAGTTTGTTTTGCTGACTGACAGGAGAGAACCTGAATGTTATGAAGAGGCTATGGAAGATGAACACAAGGCTCAGTGGATTGAAGCCATGCGAGATGAAATGAAGTCTCTGCACGAGAATGATACTTATGAGTTGGTAAAGCTGCCCAAAGGCTTGAGAGCTTTGAAGAACAAGTGGGTGTTCAAGATTAAGAATGAAGATCACAGCTTCAAGCCTCGCTTCAAAGCAAGATTAGTGGTCAAAGGATTTAGCCAGAGGAAAGGTGTTGACTTTGAGGAGATTTTCTCTCCTTTTGTGAAGATGTCATCCATTCGTGCAGTGCTTGGTTTAACAACTTCTCTTGATTTGGAGATTGAGCAGATGGATGTCAAGACAACTTTTCTTCATGGAGATTTAGACAAAGAGATCTATATGGAGCAACCAGAGGGTTTTGTAGCTAAAGGAAAAGAAGGCTACGTGTGCAAACTGAAGAAAAGTCTTTATGGGTTAAAGCAGGCTCCAAGACAGTGGTATAAAAAATTCAAATCTGTTATGGGGCAGCACGGTTACCAGAAGACAACTTCAGATCATTGTGTGTTCATTCAGAAATTCTCTAATGATGATTTCATCATTCGTTTGCTCTATGTGGATGATATCTTGATTGTGGGCAAAAACACTTCCAGGATTAATGAGCTGAAGAAACAGTTGAGTAAGTTCTTTGCTATGAAATATTTGGGTCATGCAAAACAAATTTTAGGGATGACAATTACTCGACACCGAGATTCCAGAAAGTTTTATCGGTCACAAGAGAAGTACATAAAGAAGGTGCTTCAAAGGTTTAGCATGGATGGGGCTAAACTTGTTGCTAGTTCTCTTGCTCCTCATTTCAAATTGAGTACTAAGCAATGTCCTTCTTCAGATGAAGAGAAAGAAGAAATGGAGAAAGTTCTCAGTTGTTGGAAGCTTGAAGTATGCTATGGTGTGTACTAGACCAGACATTGCTCATGCGGTTGGTATGGTGAGTCGGTTTCTCTCGAATCTTGGTAAACATCATTGGGATGGTCATCTTTCACAAAGAAGAGCCTTGGATGTTTTGACAATTCGAAGGTGAAACTTTGTCCGATCAGGCTGAAATTTTAACCGAAGCCCTCTCTTATTGTTCCTCAATTTGTCCGGTGGGATTGCTCATTAGAGTTCTGCAGAAGCACCAGAAATTCTGTAAAGTGCTGCTAACCGCAACAAATTTCTACCAGCGTGAATACTCGCTGTTTCAACGATCCGATGGTAAAACATCTCCGATTCCTCTGACATTTTTACTGGAGCTTCCTGACTCATACTGCTTCATTTTGTCCGATGCGATTTGAAATTTGAGCTGTATCTGAATCGCAGAAAATTTGGGAACAGAGAACATTCTTGAGTATAGAGATTTTTAAACTCTTACTTTGTTAAATTCCTAATTGTTGATAGTTCGGGCCATTGTTGGTGACCACTTGAGGATTATGAAGAGTTTAATTGATATGCTCTGTGATTAAGTTTAGAAAGATTTATTGTCTCTGTTGATTTGGTGTTAGTAGAGTATTTATCGTTTTGTGGGTTTTTTAATCTCCTTTGAGAGGTTTTTCCCACGTTAAATATTGGTGTTGATTTCTCTTGTGTTTTTGATTGTGTATTGGATATTATTTGGTTGATTGACTGCATTCAGGGTGCTTCCGTATTGTATGGTTGGTAGTCCATTTTATTGTTTCCGCTGCAGTACCTTATCAGAGCCATTTTTGCCTTCCCGATATTATAATTGGAGTCATTCAGAGTAACCATTCTAGTGGTGTTAGCTTCCATTGTTTACCAAATCACAAGCCCCAAATCTAGGAGCTCTGATACCACTCTGATAAGGTACTGTAGCGGAAACAATAGAATGGACTACCAACCATACAATACGGAAGTACCTTGAATGTAGTCAATCAACCAACTAATATCCAATACGCAATCAAAAACACAAGAGAAATCAACACCAATATTTAAGGTGGGAAAACCCTCTCAAAGGAGATTAAAAAATCCACAAAACGGTAAATACTCCACTAATACCAAATCAACAGATACAATAAGTCTTTCTAAACTTAATCATAGAGCATATCAATTAAACTCCTCCTAATCCTCAAGTGGTCACCAACAATAGTCTGAACTATAAACAATTAGGAATTTAACAAAGTAAGAGTTCAAGAATCTCTTTAGTCAATAATGCTCTCTGTTCCCAAATTTTCTGCGATTCAGATACAGCTTCAATTTCAAATCGCACCAGACAAAATGAACCAGTATGAGTTAGGAAGCTCCAGTAAAAAATTCAGAGGAATCAGAGATGTTTTCACCGTCGGATCGTTGAAACAACGAGTATTCACGCTGGCAGAAATTTGCTGCGGTTAGCAGCACTTCACATAATTTCTGACGCTTCTGCAGAACTCCGATGAGCAATCACATTGGACAAATTGAGGAACAATAAGAGATGAACCTGCGGTTAAAATTTCAGCCTGATTGGACAAAATTTCACCATCAGATCGTCAGAACATCTAAGGTTGTTCTTTGTAAAAGATGACTGCGAAAATTTTGTTTTAACCTCACTCTCTCTTCTTCACTCTTGATTTTCGGTGGTTTTATATTTTTAAAAATTAAATAGGACAGAGAGAGGCAACAACACACTTAAGAAAGCATTTCGTTTAGACAAATTCTTTATGCACCCCAATACACTCTTCCTGCACCTCCATAAGCCACAGAAAAATACCAATATACCCCTAATTGAAAAATAGGAAAATATGTAAATGCCCTTCACCTCCTTCACCTCCTTAACCTCCTTAACCTATTGGCAGCGTCATTCTTGTTCATCCGTTTCGTGTTTCTTCCTTCAGAGTTGCTCCATTGCTCCATTGTTTATTGTTGCAACATCTGATTCATCTTTTTTACTTGTTCACCGTCGTCACACCTTCAACTTCAGTGAACATTGTGCTTGTGCGTGTCCGAATTGCATTGTGTGGAAAAACAGTGGAGGAGAGAAGGCAAAGATATCAATAGAAGGTTCAAACAAGTGAAAGGTAAGAAATTTTTGATGTTTATTAGTAATGTGTGAGTAGTATTGATAATTAGAGTAGGTAATTTGGTGTTTGGGTGGTCGCCGGGGGTGAAGCTTCGTCGGAGAAGACGATATGGGTATGAATCGGATGCCACGCATCCGA
>Ga0209700_102831_pt1 | contig 34452 bp, 14 predicted proteins | sample SiratroredBW_FD_187528 | JGI IMG/M metagenome (GOLD analysis project Ga0209700, IMG submission 187528) | Root nodule microbial communities of legume samples collected from California, USA - Siratro red BW (SPAdes) (version 2) | ecosystem: Host-associated > Plants > Roots > Nodule | place: USA...
TCTAGTTTCCTTTACTTGACGATGATCTCCAAAACATTTCCTCCAATTCCCGACAGAGATACTAATCTCAAACTCTAGGAATCAAGTTATCAGAACAAAATCAAATTTTAGTATAATCTTTATTAAGCTAAGAGAAATATTTTTATCAACCGTCCTTTCTAAGATTACCGTCCTCTAAGATTACCGTCCTTACTAAGATTGATGACAAAAACCTAAGAAAAAACAGAGATTAAGAGATCTTTAAAGTAAATATGAACCTACTTTGTTTGAGATTCTGATAGGTTAGAAATGATCTTTAACTTCTCATCTATTTCATGATGTGATTAAATTTTAAAATAAATGATGTATAGAGAGAGAAAAGTTAGACAGAATCGAGAGAAATTTTAATAAGTGAGAGAGACAGGTGATAGAGAGAAAAATGTTTTTGGAAAGGCGTGTGCTTCTATTTTTTTTAATAATGTGTCTTACACATTCCAATAAAAAGAATTTTTTTCAAAAATCTAAAAATATAAATAATTTATTCTAAACATTTGGTGATACAAGTAACAATTCAAAAGTAACATAAATTTAACACATATTATAAGCTAAGTTAAATAAATCTAACAATAAACAATCAATAAAAAAATTCAACAACATTCATCTAACTCATTTCATCAATTAAATATTATTTAGATTTAATTAGAAGACTATAATGAAGACTAACATTAAAGACTATATGTGTGATATATAATGGTTGTCTACCATATGGAACTTTGATCCCTAGGAATAACTTAGATTTCCTTATCATAACTTCTGAAAGCATTTACGAGACTTTTAACTTCTCTCAATTTTTCCTAGTTAAAAAACTTTCATTTTAGCTCTCCAATTAAAACCTTTACTTATATTATTAGAGTACTAAAACCTAAAATGTAACTATACTTAAAATAATTCAATACTCACTATATTGAAAGAACATAGTTTTACCGTTGATAATAATTGATTTACATAAATTATTCACTTATAATCTTAATATAGGACCATCACACGTCATTCCTCACAAAATCACCCACATTTGATTTAATATTTAACCACTTATGTAATTCATAAAACTCATTCTTATTATACATTGTTAAGAAATAAGTTATATAAGGATCCTCGTTCCTTTTTGTTTTTCTTTTCTTTTCCCTTTCTTTCTCTTTCTTATCTTTCTTTTATCTTCTTATTCATTTGTTATTCTCTTTCTAACTTTTTCCCCTCTACACTTTTTCTTTCGTTTCTCATCCCTTTTTTTAAAAAAGAATATATCCTATCAATAAAAGTTAACAAAGTTCATAAAAATTATGTTCAATCAAAATTGAATTTAAAGCAAGTTTATATTTACTTTAAAACATTTCTATTATTAATTCTTTAACTTTTTTTCTAAAGTATTTTTAGATTTTACCAGTCATGTCAATTGAAAACTAATATTCTTTCAACTAATTTAATCTTTTTTTGGTTGTGGTTTTAGTAATTCATTCTATACAAAAATGACAAATGACAAAGCGAATTAGACTAGCAGATGGAGTTGATAATTTCAACCCGTCAACCCATTTGACTCAGTCCACTGACCTGTCAGGTATTTAAACTTCTTAGTACATTAAAAATATTAAACCTTAATAAGTAAATTTAACATATGCTAATAATTTTAATATTAAAAATATGATATTAATCCAGATAAAAAATAAAGATAAATTAGTATAATACTAAATAATAATATTTATTACATACTAATTTATTATTATTTTTATTTATATATGAACTTAACATCTAATAATTTACTCGTATATAATATTTATTATTTCAATTATTTAATTTAACAAAATTAATAAAAATGATTAATTTGATTTATTAGAATTAAAAATGTGAAAGTAGACTCCAATTGATCCACCCATGATAAAAAATTTAAAATATATCTTAATATAACTCAACAAAATAAAAAAAATAAAAAATGGGTGGAAACGGGTTTCCGATTTTTTTCAACTCTTGATCTCCCTCGCTTTTTTTCTTCAAAATATCACAATTCATGGATTTTTTTCATTTTCCATTGTCATTAATCAACTATATCACCTCTAGTCGTCTTACGTTTCAATATATATATATATATTAACATATATTATAGTCATTATAAGCACATCAATATGATAATTTTTTTTATCATAATTATTTTGATAACCTTGAAATTTGGTTCCAGTTTTTGAAAGAAAAAACTAAACTAAAAGGTTTTAATTTATGTCAGTTTGTTTAACCTATATGATAGGTCAACATGAAATTTGTTTTGTCCACTCTACTTAGAATACATTGGTATAAAATGCCCAAACTTTTTTTTTAATATTTCTTTCTTCTAAATATTTGTCAAACACACTCTTTATTTATACCGAGTAAAGGTATTTTAATCTTAAAAAAATTGAGACAATAATCATTATGAATGAATTATAGAAAGAATCAAAATATTTCCAACTTAAGCTTATAAACAGGAAGAAGACAAAATGTTATCTCGTTTCAATAATTACTAAGTTTATTTTTTTTATATAGATTACAAATAACAATAAATATAGTGATTTTAAAAATTACTAAATTGGCTTAATTTTCTTGATAAACACATCATTTTCATTGCCACGGGAAGAGTAATTAATTTAGAGACAAATTAGATACAAAAGTTTTATAACATCGCTATATACTAATACAACATTTTCAAAACAAAATTAATTATGGATTTAAATTGTAGAATACATTATAGTTTTGAAGTCTTTTGAGTGTTTATAATTTCTTTTAACATTTATAGCAATTTTCTTGATAGGGATATATGACATGATATTTTTTTTCAATAACTGAAATAGATTGATATGATATATAAGAAATGTTTATATTAATATAGGCATATGTGTGTATGTAGTGAAATTGTGAGTTGATATACGTAATGTTATTGATAGTGTTCTCGAAATAATAACTTGCTATGGCTTTCGTAAGCTACTTAAACCAAGGAAAATAAGAACTTTCAATATTCAACGCTACCATGCACAATGCATTTTCGAGACTTATCTTTACACGTTACTGTTATACAAACGTAATCCTCATGAAACCTTTTGTTTTCACCAACTCCAACGTCAAAATCTAAAATTTGTATGTCAAGGGTGCATTATTATCGTCAATTAATTATTATTATTTAATTTCAAGATAATAAATATCTAAGTTAATTTAAAAACTACTTTTTTTCCTTTTTTAAAATGAAATATTTTTTAAATATTTTAATTCTAATTTAAATAATATTTATTTTTATAATTATATTCTCCTATACCCGTCTAATTTTTAATATATATATATATATATATATATATATATATATATATATATATATAAATGCATAAATTAAAACGGGTAAAATAGAAAAATATTTTATTAAGATTTTTTGTGTGTGTGTTTTGGTTTCAACAAAAGAACTCAAAATCGCGTATAAAAAGATCGGGGAGAAACATTAGTAATATAAAATTGTTAGTTTAAGTGAAATTAAGATTTTAAGCTAAAAATGAAATTTTGATAGGTAAGTTTAAATCAGAAAAATAAAGGATGAAAAATTATTACATTGTAAATAAAATCAATAATAACTAATAATAGTTAAGTTAAAATCAAAAAAATAAAATCAACCTAGAAAATCTGTCATTTGAGTAGAAATGATAGAAGTGGAATGAACACTTGATTATTATATTATTAAACTAAAAAAGCGTATTTATAGAAAAAGTAGGTAGTCAGGTCTCATTTCCACTCAAGTCATCATCTCTTTAAAACCCTTAACCCTCTTTTTCCTCTGACTTCTCTCTAACTCTCCGCTTCCATATATCATCAGTTTCTCAAGCGGAGCTCATTGTTGAACTCGTGACGGAGAATAGAGCAAGTCTATCCGATCAGAATCTCCGTTAGAGTAAGTTCGTTTTCTGTCCTCTTCCCTTAGAGTCATTTTTAGGTTTTCGTTTTCCTCTACCTTATGAGCTTGCAGGTGGCCTCTGAGTTATTGAGTTATCAGATAGTGCCTTTATGAGCTCAGTTCTTTAGTGTTTTAGTCTGATCGTTGATCAGAGGTCCTTTGGTGCAGATTCGAGTTCTTGAAGATCTTAGGCTTTGGGGCTATTAGAGAGAACTTCTAGTGCAATTCAGGTAAGGAAAGTTGACTTGCATTTTACTTAATTCCAAATTGTTTGTGAGTTAGGGTTTCATTTAAAATATGTCTGTGAAAATGCATCTATGATGGTTTATTTGTTGGCTTAAAATTTAAGTTGAGTTTGTGATAGTTTGTTCATTTTGGTATGTATGTAAGTATGTGGTAATTGATGGAATGCAAGTTGAATTTCTGGTTAAGTTAGTCATCTGAGACATGTGTAATAGCTCTGTAGTAGTAGAACTTGCATAAAATTTTTGATAAGTTATGTTTTCTGCATAATTCGCCCAGGCGACAACATCTTGCCCAGGCGAGAATGGTTTCGAGTAGCAAGTATGCTCTCTGGACTGTTTTCGCCCAGGCGGGAAGTTCCTCACCCAAGCGAGAAAGTAGTTTCGCTCAAGTGAGGGTACAGTCGCCCAGGCGAGAAAGCTCCTGGAGCAAGTGTGCTCTCTGGAGTGTTTTCACCTAGGCGAGAAATCTTTCGCCCAAGCAATGAGGTATTTTCACCCAGGCGAGAGTATTTTCGCTAAGGCGAAAATGGACCTTACCTTGCTCTCTGGACTATTTTCGCCCAAGCGATAAATGTTTCGCTTAGGCGAGGGGTATTTTCGCCCAGGCGAAATTGGTCTGGCCCAAGCTAAAAAAAAAGTTATTTATGTTTTTTGGCTTTTTGTTTTTGATTATTTAACTCTTTTGGAATGCAATGTATGTATTTAATAAAATAGATTAATTGATAATTTAAGTTAATTATATTAATGGTTTAATGACTTCTTTAAATGTTGAGATTGAACTAGAGATTGAGATTTAAAAGTGAATGAATGCATGTGTAGAGATCTATATTGTGATGTAATATCGTTAAAAGTGTTGATAAAGTTTGTCAAAGCCTAGGCATAGTGTTTTCAGGAAAGAATACTCCTGTGTCTTGGTTAATTAGGAAGTGCATTGTCTAATGATCTGATCAATAACTAATGATATCCTAACTCTACTAGTAATAGGAATCAAATAGATGATCATTACTAGGTAGTGAGAGTTGAAGGAGGTATGAACTGGGTGACTGTAACTTGAAATATAACTGGTTAGGAAAGTCTCAGGGGGACTAACCCTGTCATACATGATTGATGATTCATTTGTGTGGGGGCTGTGTGGATTCACAGTTTGGAGATGTATGACAGGTGCATATCTCGGGGTCTATTCAATGTACGAGTCTTCCAGAAGTAGAGTCATGTTTGTAGTGTGTTAGATTCTTATATTGTGATGATATATGAAATTGAATGTTTTTTTTATTTGTTAAAATTTGGTTAGCTTACCCTTTGCTTTTGGTTTTGTTGTGTTTGATTTTTCTGTCTGTGATGATCGTGTTTTGACACGGGAGCAGATGGTGCTGCAGATTAATCTTTGGAAGATCATCTAGGTTGAAGGATGTCATTAGGACTAGTATTATATTTTGAAAAAATGTATCTGATATTATAAATATGTTTTGAAATTTTAGTAACATTATTATGTAATCTTGATGCATGTTAACTATGAAATATTATAAGATATGCATGATGTTAATACTTTAGTCGCCTTAATAGAAGCTTTAATTTTGTGGAGTGTTACAAATATAACAATTAGTGGAGTGTGCCACATGCCACAAACAAATGAACTTATTAGTTTGGGAATAAGTTTGTGAAAAACATTATCACTACTGATGCATTGAGGATGCATAAAATATGTATTATGTACTTTCTTAATGAATTATTCTAAAAAATGAGTTTTTTATAAATTAAAAATTAGTTGATTATTAGTTTATGAATAAACTAATTTATATTTGTTGAGACACTTTTTTCTGTAAAAATTTATAAAAAAAGTAAAAATAAAAAGTGGAATAATTTGTTTATATAAATTAAAATTCACACGTATAAACTAATTTATAAAAATTCTTTCATGCAGCAATTTCCATTTTTATTTCTCTCCTAATAGAAGAAGTGTGTCTAATAATTTCTTTTTTATATGACATCTTTGAATTTTTTTTATTTTTAATTTATTTATAAATCAATTTTATCTGACTGTGTTTTGTCTCTAAAAACCTGTAAAAAAAAAATTAAAAGATAATATTCATTTATGGTCATCCATGTAAAAGAACAAAGCAGATTAATTTCTGTCTATAAACATGTTATTATATCAATAATAATATGATAAGTAATAAAAAAAAAGTAGTTAACATAAGATTTTCCACATCTTATAAAGTTCATAGATTCATGGAACCTAGCTCCACTTGCAATTCAGTCCCAATAAACAGCACAAGGCATGCAGAAGATCCAAAACAAAACAGTTGGCTAATTAAGCTTTTGGCTTTTCATTTTTGTCTGTTGCTTCAGAAAAGAGTGAAGAATGAAAGGATTGAAACAAGAGATGTGGCTGCACAACAATTCATGCAAAGACCACCTTCATTCCACTCTATACCAATATGATGTTGCTGCACCATTCATTAACTGCATGCCATGAACCTTCCACGTACACTTTTTAAGGTTGTGTTTGTTATTGAGGAAAACCAGAAGATAAATGAAGGAAGGGAACGAGAGCAAAAATATGAGATGTTTTTAGTGAATATGATTGCCAATCATTTGAAATACGTACTTATGAAATTAACAAATTATACGAATTTAACTTACTACTTTTTATGAAATAAAATTGATATTATAGAGTATCTTAACAATATTCATGTATTAATTAATTTGGTTGAGATAATATATCAATGACTATTTTTTTTTTTCTGATTTAGGTCTACTACAATATAAATCATAATACAATCCTAAAAAATTATTATTTATTTATTTATTTATTATTTTAATAATTTTCTGGGAAACCTCTAAAATATAACATCTCCACATTCATATGACTACTTATATTCATATTTACTTTTTACAATTGTTTTATCACTCTTTAATCTGTTGCTAACTAGAGCTAGAAAGTCTTCTTCATATAAATTTTTATTCAATATTTGGATATCATATTTTAGAGTTTATTTTGTTAGAGTCTAAAATTCAATACAAAAGATTCATCATTCAATAACACATAACACATTTGAATACATTTTTTTAGTAAACATAAATGAAACTGTCTTCACTCCATTCTAATCATTTATCAAGATAAAACTTCAAAATTTTATAAACTAGAAGGGAATGTTGTATACAAGTGCATTCAAGTGACCATAACTAATCTCTTGTTATGGAATTTATGAGTCAATTTTTTATATATCTTTCACAACCATATCAATATATTCCCACCCTTGTCAAAATTCTGATGTAATTTTTTAAGTAAGTCTTTTTTTACACTCGTGTGGATATAGTCACACTCGTTAGGGGTGACAGAACAAGCCAATCTGACATGCTATTGGCACCAAAAATGACACAAGATGGGTTGACCCATTATAATAAAATAGGTGATATATATATATATATATATATATATATATATATATATATATATATATATATATATATATATATATTAAAATCACATTTAATCGTATAAATATTTTTTAAGTTTTTAAATGATTAATTAATATCCTTAATATGATAATTGAAATTTAATTTATAAGTTTTAATGATTTATATTACAATATAATAACATATTGTATCATTCAAATAATATAATACAAACTAATTAATCAATTAAACTATTTTAAAGTGGACTGAACAGTTGAAAACACTAGCCCATTTTGCCACACTTAATACTCATGTGCAATCACAATCCTACCCACAAATAAATTCTTAAGTAAATAATAGTTATTTATTATTATTATTATTATTATTATTATTATTATTATTATTATTATTATTATTATTATTATTTATAATAAGTAGAAAACAAACATATCATAAAATTTTTAATCATATTTTTACTATTCTTATTATTATTAATATTAAAGACAATATGAATTATATTATCTATGGAAAAATCCTTATGTAATTATCAATGAATCTGTATTTGTAAATAATTACCTATGAGTAAATTTATATTCGTAGATAATGTTAAATTTACTTATGAACTTTTATTTATATGTGATAAAATAGATAAATTAAAAATTTCTTATAATGTTAGAATACTTTTTATATGAGTCACTACAAGAAAAAGTTCAATTACTGACGAAATTTTATTAATAAAATTTTATCTTTAGGTAAAATATCATTATCGACGATTTTATTGACGGATATGATCCGTCACTAAATTTATCAATGGATTTATCGACAGATTTATTCTAAATTCGTCGATAATTACTGACGGACTTAGAAATCTATCAATAAATTTATCTACAATTAATGTACCGAAGGACTTTGAGTGTTTCTGATGAATTTGTCTCGTCGGTAATTTTTATTTTTTTTGTAGTGAGCGCATCTTCACACCTATATGTGAAATCAACTACTACCTTCTACAATCTTTTGTTTGAGCATACCTTTCATACCTCTAGTGCAATTTTATGTATGAGTGATATTTCACGCACATGTGGACATAGTCATTGTTCAATGGTTGAAACTATGATGTAATTTTTTAAATGAGATTTTCTCTCACACTATGTGCATATAATCACAATTTTGTGGACAAACCTCTAGTACAAATTTTTTTATTAACATATCTTCCACAATTTTATGATGAAGTCGCACCCTTATCATTGAACCTTTTATTCATTTTCTCTACAAACATGTCTCTTATACTTAATGGGGGCAACCATTCTCAAGTGATTTCAAAACTAAGGTAAAGTGAACAAAATTTGGTAAAAAAGTTGACTATACAAGTTATAAATTTCCTTCTTAATAAAATTTCACATATAAATATATTTATATTATTTCATATGTTGGTGTTCGTGTCTATATGTATCACATAAAATACTTTTAGATCATGAAATATAAAAACATACTCAACCACATGCAACTAACTAATTTCACATTCATAAGTTCAATCACAAGTTGAATTTCAAATAAAATTTACGTAATTTATTTTGGTATATTACAAAATCTATTTTACCTTATGCTTGTTTATTCATTTAAAAGAAAAATGCAAGACTAGTACACCATTATATCAAGATCAACTTATGTCTAAGAACTTGTCAATTTACCTATTATTGAGTGTTTGTCCTTTGTTTGTTGACTATAGAACATCTTTAGCTTAGTTTAATGCATTGAGCATATGTAGTTATACTTCACAACCTCCAATATATCTATCTTGACTCTATGTCTTAAATATTTTAAGCTTGACTTCACATCTTAAGTATATCTTGCTCAACTTCGCGCCTTCAGAATATGTAACTCATTTTTATGCTTGAACATCTTTAACTCAACTCCACGCCTTAAACATCTCTTGTTGGATTCAATTTTAAGATATCTAACTCGATTCCACGCCTTGAACATCTCTAACTTGATTCCATGCATGATAATCTTTAACTTAACTTTATACCTTGGTCATCTCTAGCTCGACCTAGTGTCTTGTGTAATTCTTTTATTAAAGTATGAAAGTACATTTAATTTGACTTCAAGCGTTGAGTATCTTTAACTCGACTTTGCAATTTAAGAATCTTGAGCTCAATCTTGTACCTTGAGTATCTTTAACTCAACTTCATACCTTGAATATCTCCAGGTCGACTACATGCCTTTCATAATTTTTTTTTTGTATAAAAAACCATTAAACGTTGATACATTATCAAAAACATGAATAAACGTTCTTGATTAATAATAAATGTTGTTCCAAAATTACATTAAGATTTAATCCAAACAAGTATGAAAATTATTACGCAAAGTATATAAAAGTCTAAATGCTCTTGGCTAGAACTAGGCAATATGCTCCAATCAGCCTGTAATACAAAGTTTGTATTGATATCTACTTTGTTTAGCACTAAACAGTGCCTACAATAAAATTTTACACAAATATTTTCTTGGTTTATCATAAATAATATGCTCCATCAACCTATAATAAACCATTTTCATCAATCTCTTATTTGTTAACATTAAACAATGTTTTCCAATTGTCTTGCATTAAACAATTTGCACTTATTATTTTGTTGGTTAACACTATACAATGTACACCATTTTATTGGTACTACAATAAATAGTTTGCACCAATCTCTTCTTGATTTTACATTACATAATATGCATCATTTAATTAGTATTTCATTAAACAATTTGCATAAATCTCTTCTTGATTAAACATTAAGTATTACTAAACACGGATAGAGAATAAAAGACCTTGCGATCAAGCATTAATTTTTATGTTTGACTTGTAAATCAACTATATTGAATCAATTTATGCATTGAAGTTTGTAAAATACTAAACATTGAGTATCCATTTATATAGAAAGAACTTGATAACTTCGAGATTAAACACTAGTTGTGATTCAATATTTATAAATAAACCCGAAACACGATGGTTGAATCTTTACAAACAAACACAAGAAATTGTGTTTCAATATTTACATACGACTATTAAAAATTGCACTAAAAAATATTAAACATTATACTTTTGACTAAATAAGTTATATACTAAAAACAAGTGTTTGAAATTATTAAACTTACAAAATTTCACAAAATACCAATCATCTCTAAAAAAATAAAAATCAATTAAATCATCCGCACACTCAACCAAAATTATTGAGATTGTGATATTATAAGATTTGTATATCTATCTACTTCCAAATATCTAAAAAAAATATTCATATGACAATTATCTTCAAAATTTGCTTATCTAGTCACTATTTTAAACAAATCAATTATAATAATTTAGTTGTTATTATATATGAAAAAGTTAATCCCTTTTAATCATTAATATGTTATGAATCATAACCAATTTAGATGATTGTTTACTTGTAACTATATGAATAATAATTTTATTGAATTCTATATAATGATATTTCTGTTAAATAAAGCATTATCACATATTTATACTAGTTATGTATAATAATTTTATCACTCTTTAATTATTTAACCTCATATAATCATGCATCGATCAAACTCCGTTTGATGTTTTTATAGCTTTATTCAAATATTTCTGTAAACAAATAATGAATATAAATTTAGGTACTCTCCGATAAAGAATTGTTTTGAATGGGTACCAGTGACAAATTTATATATATATATATGTTCGACTTCATACTATAAAGCTGTAAAAATAAACAACCACGCTTTATGAAAAAATTATTCTTCATTACTTTTCTTTTATTACAAAAATATCAAATAGAATTATCGAATAAAACATCAGTCCATATTTCATTGGAATCTAAATTCAATTTTGATTTTAAATTTAACCATTTTTCTTAAAAAGTAATAGTTTTAGCTTAACTCACTCTTTTTTTTTTACAATTTGTTTTTGGTTATTAAGAAAAGGTGTAAATAATTAATGACACATTAGTTTTACGTTCCACTATCTAAAAGTTCATTCTATACTCCACAAATGAATACGTTCAACGTTGCAAGCCTTAAGAAGCTTCAGACCCAAAGTCCAAAAGTATATTACTAAAAATGCAATTCATTTTCAGATTAATTGTGACAAAACTTTTTAGATTATTCTACAAAATTGAAAAAAATGTTAAACAGAAAAAGGAAATATATAGGTCCAAGATGAGTGAGATGTAGCTACACATTAGTAAAAAAATGTTTGGTATTACAAAGCTTAGAGAATAATTTCTGAATCCATGCAATATTTTGACATGGTTTATCACAAGAAGAAGATGGAGCTGTCAATCAATTTTGAACTTGATGGAGCCAATAAAGACTCAAAGCTCACGTAAATTAAAAGTGTATCCCAAAGTTGCCACTTTCACAAAGCACCCATTCAAATGCTCTAAAATGCAATATATCACTTGTGGTATAGCATGCTAAATGATGCAATAACTCAATCTCATAAATCATTAACCAAAATAAAATAAGAGAGCTTATATAGCTTTTAAGTCATATTCACTAAAAATGAATAAGATGTATACAAACATTTACAAATTTATTATTATCTTGAAATTTTATATTGGAAATAATATCTTACTCTTTTATATAAGTATAAATATTATCATATTATTTTTAGTACAGTAAGAGAAAAATTTTCAATCGTAATATAAAAACTATAATTTTATTAATTTTATTTGAATTCTAAGACAACTAAACAGTGTTTAATCTTTAATAATTATTGTGTGCGTTTATTAAAAAAAAGTAACATTAATATATAATTAACCTCAAAACATCTTTGTTTTTAATCTTATAAATTTAAAATATTCGCCAACCACATCCATAATGCTTGACTTTAAATGTGTGTCAAGATTAATTGTATATAAAATATATAAATACTAATATTTTTAATAAACATATGTAATAATTGTTAAAATAAAATGTGTTCAATTATTTTAATTAATAAAAAATCAAACAAAATTAATTTTTTTAATAAATTTATAACTTTTTATACTAAAAATAAAATACGTCATACTTACCTAGTAAAAGTACCACCAACCCATATTCAAGGATTGAGAGACATATATTAGAGTTTAGAGTAGGAATAATGGAATCCCAAAATTCATAACTTAATCATAATTAATAATAATAAAAAAAAATTGCATAGTTGACCTATTTGATTGGGGCTTTTGTAGTTGAGATGGGCGTGATTGAACGCGGTTTGAAGTCCACCATTACATAATTAGAATGTGGTGTCAAACATTCCCTAACTTCACTTTTCCATCTCACACAAATCCCTTCCATAATAGGTCCTTCACTTCCCCTCTCCCACCAACTGACACGTGCCCCATATTCGTACGTGTGCATGTGCCACCTGGCCTCTTCCTAGGACTTTGACCCTACACCATTTCCTAGTGCTTCTTCTTTCATTCCCAATGTCCCCCACCATTTTCCATTTTCATCTTATTTTAACGTTTATTAGGTCACACTTTCCCTCTTAAATAAATCCTCGCCACGTGGCACTCTAATGGGCCCTTCACTTTACTTTTTAACACGTCCTATTCACTAAAAAGGCTTTGCATTGCACCCCTCACTTGTCGTTTACCATAATTGCTAGTTTAGGTGTTCCAATACAATTCATACCTTGTTTATCCCATTGCTATTCTAATCTTTTCTTTCTTCAATCTAATTCAGTTTCCCCTTTTCTCTTATGCTAATCATATTTACTTATATTTTAACTACCAACAAAAACTATATTGGGAATTTAAAACAATATTGCTAATACATATGAGTTTGATCTTTATGTAGTGCCAATTGTGAGAGTAGAATACTTTTATATATCAATTAATTAAAATTATTTGTTGATACGTTTTAACACAACTATCACTAAAGTGAACCAAATTACCATTACATGGTATTAGTGTAAAATTGTTTTGCACATGTGTATAATCTTTTTCTTTTTCAATTTAATTTTTATTTGTTTAGAATGTTAGAAACTTTTAAGTAAAGGTTGTTTTACAGAAAAAGTAAATAATGTATATAACTAAAAATTTAAATAATGTAAATAAATTTTATGTTTGAGTTTTAAATTTGAAAAAAATCCTTCTATAATTAATATATATATATATATATATATATATATATATATATATATATATATATATATATATATAAGTTAAAGTTGATTGATTGAATATATATAAAACATTTTAATTATTGTTTTTAAGATGAGAGAAAATTTGTACAATTTTTTTTTACAATGATAAATTTTTTTGGTGTGCATATAAGCATTTCAGCAATGTTATATTCATAATAGAGATAATTGATTGAGTCCTTTTTGATTGGGTACTGAAAATTACTTGAACAATAATATTCATTATTTGAGTGATACTCTGTTACTTTGATGACGAAGTATCAAAATATAATTTAACTAACATATATTATAATATATATTATTTGAGTGATTAACTTATTGCTTGAATGATCAATTCATTATTTTAGTAATATTTGTAAATAACACACTAAGTAATAAAAATCAAAATTTTACAATGTCAAATATTTTCGTATTGATTATACTCTAAAGAAAATTTATTTGGTATAATTATATCAATATTCCAACTTATTTAAACTATTGAAATCATTAAAAACTAGAGTTCGTACTTCAAAATCAAAAGTTTAACAAAAATTCACTTTTCAAACATTTTTCATAAATAATATTCAACTCAAACCACAAAATAAAATTTTAGTTTTCCCAATAAGTCGTATATGCACTTTACTAGTATTACCTAGCATTTAGATAATACAACCAATAAATTGTAAATTTAGCACTATCATTCACACAAATTTTCAACAATCTCAACATAATCAATGTTTAATTTTGTTTAAGTAAAATATTTTCTTAAAGCATGCATAGTTTCCTAATTTAATATAATTTTAGAATAATTTTTCTCACTTGTTAATGACTTGTTTCTTGAATAAGTTTACTTTTTAACAAGAGAATAAGTTGAGGATTCCTAAAAATTTCCGAAGTTGCTAACAAAAATCAAATATAACAAACCCACATGCACATCATCAACATAATTTATCTTTTCTCATTTTATCATACATATTAAAATTAATATACCACATACACACAGAAGAATAAAGAAAAGACTTGAAAACCAAATATGAGAGTTTCTTCTTTTGCGGAATAGGTATGCTCTCAAATATTTTATAGCTCATGAATTAAAAAAATGATAAAAACTTGTTGGTTATTCTAAAAAAAATTAAAAAATGTAAAGGTAAGTAACATAATATAGATTTAGATTTTAGAAAGATATTATTTTAAAAATTAAAGAATATAATTATTATATATATATATATATATATATATATAATTTTTAACTTCAAAATACAATTATCATTCGTCAACTTCAAACTTTATTTCCTAATATCCTAAAAGAAAGTCCTTACACCTCGAAAAATGCACTTCTATTTCACAACACAAATAAAAAAAAATATTGTCAGTTATTTAAATTGTTTTTAAGTTAAATTTAATACAGTGTTTTAGAAATCGCAGTATTGAGCATGGTTTCTTCAGAAAAATGTGAAATCATTTTTTAAAATTATAAACATGAGATAATTTAGTCGTTTTTTTTTTTTTTTTTTTTGTTTAGAGAAAAGAAAGATTAAAATATTAATATTTACAGTATTGAAGGATTAAACGCGGATTTATACCAAAATATCTCTGTTTTATACCGACAAAAGTGTCTCTGATTTATACCAAAAAGTGCCTTTGACAATGAATGGAAGTGTTTATTCATTTTGCATGTTTTATTTCAACATCCTAATCATTACTGATAGGATTACCAAACTTCATTAAATTTGTTTGGATTGATTCAATGAACCCAAAAGACAAACCGACAAAAGAAAATTTAGATGTAATTCTTATCAAATAATTTTCTAGATTAGTTTAATATATATATATATATATATATATATATATATATATATATATATATATATTTATAAGTAAATTTTCTCCAAGCTAGAATGAACTTTTGTACACTGATTAAAAAATGAACTTTTCACTATCTACATTAAATTTACAACGTTAAAATATTGAAATCATTAGTCCAACACTTATTAATATATAACAAGCTCTTCTATTGAAATGCATTTTATAAATTTTGGAAATAATGTCAAATATGGCAACAATTAATACAAGTGCTATTTATTTTTAAATTTGACAGAATTTAATAAAGACAGTGCAATCCAAACTGACATGAACTTTTTCTTTGATTTATTAAATTTCCATCATAAATAGTGGTAATTGTCACTATTTTTTAGAAGGTATTTAGACCTTTTCATCCTCATTTTCATCGTTTTTTTTTTTTTCCAATTTGCAGCATTTTTCAAATGACTCTAATTATCTCATTCAGTTGCATCTTTTTTCTTGAACATATTTTCGTATTATTCAATTTTTTTTCTCTCCTACTTCCCTGCACATGTTCATGGTTTTTCCCTGCTCATTTCAATGACTTTTCCTCCCATTAATTTCTTCACTCATTTTTATTTCAATTTATGACTTTCAATACAATTTATAAAAAAAAAAGTCCTACTCATTTTCATAGTTTTTCATATTTATTTTCTTTACTGCTCGTTTACGTTATTCTTTTCTTGCTCATTTGTGTGTTGTCATATACATAAGTTTAGCACAACACCATTTGTAAAGATTGTTTTTTTTTTTTTTATATTCATACGAAGAATTCGCAATGAAATAAAATAATCATTAAATAGTTTAAAACAAAATATTTTATGGCATTCAAACCTTGCGCTTGGATTTTTACTATACTTACAACATTTTAAGTTCTTTGTTGTGGAAATTTGAACATATTGGCATAAATACATTTTAGGAGACTATATATTTATAAGAAAAGATATATAAGAAATTTTAAAACTAAAAGGTATTAAAAGATAAATTTAAGTTTAATTTATTCTCATAAAATTGACTTATAGTATATAATTATTTTCATTTATATATTATAAATTAGTCTTATTTCTAGTTGATATAGAATTTTTAATATATTCTTTGAGACATAAACATCTTATAAGTGAAATTAGATATTTGAAGGTGGTTCAAGAGCGATCCAATGATAGATGACACAACAAGTCCAATAATTCTCGTTAAAATAAGCTATAATAGCATAATGAATTTAAGTTTTTTTTTCAAAATATATGAATAACGAGACTTTTAGAAGGAAATTAATATCAATTATGTTATTATGTGTTTATGACAAAATCTAACTTGTCATCAATTTTATTATTTTGTCTGTGACAAAATCAGGGTGTAATATTTTTATTTGTTTTTTTTATTATGAAATAAATACCATATTATGAAATGAAGAGATAAAAAAATGAACAAAAGATATGAGAATGAAAATATTTTATTTGTTTTTCTATTAAGAACAAAAGTAAATAACTAAATATATACAAGCAGTGTACCTATTATGGGTTTAGCTAAATAAATAGAAAATAAATAAAAATACACTCTAATTCTGTCATAAAAGATAAAATAATAGAATTGATGACAATTTGATTATGTCATAAAAACAAAATAATATAACTGATATTAGTTTCTTTCTAGAAATTTCCTATCCATATCCTCTGACCCCCTGCAACCTAGGGAGCGATGGGATCTAGTTTGAAACAAATATTCTAGAAAGATTCAGGACTTAAGACTTTTATATAAATGTCAGCTAGTTGCTCTGTGGTAGAAATGAGAACCAGATGGATGAGACCATTCTTCAATTCTTCTCTAGTAATGTGGCAATCTATTTCTATGTGTTTCGTAGGCTCCTGAAATACTGAATTTGTTGCAATGTATCTTGTTGAGTCATTGTCACAATATAAAAGAGACGATGGCTCAAAAGGGACTTTGAAATCTTGAAGAAGATAAATTAGCCATTGAATTTCACATGTAACATGAATGGCCATTACCTTGTATTCGACTTCACAAGAATTCTTTGATATTGTTACTTGCTTCTTTGATTTTCAGGATATGAGAGAATTCTCAAGATACACACTAAAATCAATCACTAATTGCCTTGAATCACTCTAGGTGCCCCAATCACTATGACAAAAGGCTGGGCAAAAGTGTTAGAAGAGAAAAATAAGCCAAGAATTGGAGCTCCTTTAATATATTTGAGAATTCTAATTGTTACATATAATGAGAAATGGTAGGCTTATCAAGAAATTGAGAAAGTTGTTGAACAAAAAATGTTATGTCAAGTCGAGTATTATGAGATACATAAGCTTTTCAATTAACCTTCTGTAGGCTTGAAAATCTATGAATGCACACTTTCAGTGGAAGACAATTTAACAAGATTGTCAATAAGAATGACTATAGGTTTGCATGCTAAAAGACCCGCATTTGTTTACAATTCTAGTGCATATTTTCTTTGATTTTTCATTATGTCTTTTTTAATTCTTGCTACTTCAAGACCAAGAAAATACCTTAGATCACCAAGATCCTTGATCTTGAATTTCTTATTCAAAGCTTCTTTGACTCATTCAATCTTCTTTATCATTTATTGCCAAAATTATATCATCCACACATACACCAATAATGTTGTAAAAGATCCTTTAGAATAATTAATGAATAAGGAATGATAATGATCATTCATAGATTGAGTATATCTCGTAAAAATAAAAAGGATAATTGTATTACCCGTACCCGAAATAATTAGGCCAGTTCAACCAATACCCGAGATATGTGAGTAACCACCTCAAATAGACCCCTATATCTCGGCCTCTACCTACACAACTCGAGCCGAGTTTGTTATCTTAATCCTGAGCCATGAAATTGATCAACTTCCTTCATCCCAGTACACTATAAATAACGCTCTAATCACAGGAAGTACTCACTTTTTGATTCTAACTTTTCACTCATTATTATTGCACTCCACATACTTTTCTATATTCGTCCAACCTTTTCATCACTTACTTACTTAGCGTTGAAGTGTCTTCTACACGTGGACCTCCCTCATCCTCGGATTATCAAACTCGGATCACTCAATACTTGGACTCGGGTTAAGTTGGCTCTAAAAATTCAGATCTTGATAAGAACAATGACAATTTGGCAAACTACTCCTTGCTAGCTTGCTTAAGGCCATATAAAGTTTTTTTTTTATTTACAAAACTTATCCCGGCTAAATAGAAGTCAGTTTAGGAGGAGCAACCATGTATACATATTCTTTCAACTCTCCATGTAAGAAGACATTATTTATGTCCAACTGTTTCAATTCCTAGTTATATATAGAAGCTAGACAAAGAAGCAACCCTTATAGTGATCATCTTTGTTATTGGAGAAAAAGTTTTAAGATAGTCAGTGTCATCTGTTTGTGTGTATCCCTTCACCACTAACCTTACTTTATACATTTCAACAGTCCTAACCTATGACAGTTTTGCGATTTAGACTATTGTAATCAATTTGTTGAGAATGTAAAATTTGTCCCTCTTGTTGTGTACCGAGAGAACAAATTCTATTTAAGGATGACAATGGGTCTTGTAAGAGATCAATAATTTTGGCCATGAATAAATGTATCGACCATAAATCACTGTTCTGATACCATCTTAAGAAGTGAACTTTAAGTCTAATTCATCTTTATAAAACTGACTTATAAAATGAGATTTGCACTCATTTATAAACTATTAAAAAGTTTTATCTTTAATCATGTAGGATCTCCAACAAGTTTAATTCATTCTAACAAAACCTAATTGTAAAATGATAATTAGTGAACTCTAAAATTATCTCTCTAATCGACTTAACATCTTAAAAAAAATATCTATTAATTGATTAGGATATTGTAAACCAGTCAACTGAATCACATGCAAGGTCATTGTAATTTACTTTCCTACAAAGTAACACTATTTTATTTTTCTTGGCTCTTTCACTAAAACCTAACCTTTTTGTTTGTTTGGTTCTTTACGAACTAAGAAACGTGCAAGCTATATCTAGCTTGTACCTATCTGGTTTCTCTGTTTGTCTTTGTTCCAATAAGAAAACAGCAACATTGAAGGTACATGTTACATGCGTATCACCTTTCTCATGGTCCACTGTTAGAGAAAGGTCGACAAATCAAAAGAAAAAATGGTTACAAATGCAACTAAAAAAGCATAGAAAAATATACCAACTTTTCGTAAAATGTTTGGTGGTGTTTCCTGGTAATCCAAACTTTAGAGAAACATCCAGGAAATTGTTTTCATCATATCTTCAACTTTGTAGTGATTATTTCAACTTTGTAGTGATTATTTAAACCAAGCTCAAGACCACACAATCAGCTTCTAATAATAACTATAAAATTTAAAATTGTTTGGATAAATTTTGTGTACGTATTTTTAATAAAATTAATTATTTTGGTAGGTTAAATTATCTTATACCTTAGTTAATTTTCTTAGAAAAATTATATGGGAAAACTTATATAAATTAGTTCATAAACTAATTGAATTTATAAAAAAAATTATTTCATTTTTTCCTTTTATTAAGGAAACTTGTATAAATACATCTTAATAAAATAATATAACGATTTCTTTATGTGACATTAATTGAATGATTCTGTTATCGTATAATTATGTGTTATAATAATTATCATTAACTATAAGATATTATTAATAGAATATTTTTAAAGATGGATTAATGTTAATTTATAAAATATATTAATTAAATAATTAATATATAATTAATATGACAATATTTTATTTGATAACAATATAAATTACAAAGGTAGGTATATTTTAAGACTTCAATATCTTATGTTCAACACACACCAATAAGAGGACAAGAAAACATAAACTAACATTGCAAAAACATATCTGATAGAGACATACTTAAAATAACCATTACATTATTAATAACTTTATACAAAAAACTATTTTATTAATTGAATAGTTATTATATATTACATTAATTGTTTATTTTATATTTTATATAAATTAAATATACAGAATATATATGTTCGGCCAGTCTAAGAAGTTTTTTGGACATTCACATTCTGATTAACTATTTTTCAGCGAAATCTTATATTTTAACCACATGTTTTTAATTGAAATTTCAATGTAAGAAAAAAAAAAAGATGTTTGTAATAAAAATTGTTGCTAAAAATTTAAGAAAATGTTTATCATATAGTACTGTTTTTAACTACTTTATTAATAAAAGTATGTCTGTCGTACCAAGAATCGATACAAATTTAAAAAAAAAAATTTAAATATATATGCTTTAACAAGATTTAATGAATTATTTTTTAAAATTAGTAAATCTATATAAGGTGATTTCCTCATAAGTTTACATATGGGCTTATGGGCTAGTAGGAAATTATTTGAATTTTTTTTTTCATTATTAAGAATTTAAGACATTATAAAGTTTATAAAAATTTATGCATAATAAAAATTTATGTATGATGAAAGTGTTAGATTTCACATCAACTAAAATAATATCAGCATTTAAGTGAAAATAATCATTATTTTATAAATTATTTTTATAAACATAAGTTGAATTTAAACTCTTTTTTTTTATATAATATTAACAAGTTATGCTGAATTTATTATCTCATTTATTATTCAACTTCTCTTAAACCATCTCTAAATATGTAATTCTATATATCAAATATTCATATTTGAACATAATAAGAATATTAAAAATCTAACTTTAGCTAAAAATAAAATTAATTTATCATATATCAATGAATAAATGTTATTTTAAAATTTTTAATTTCTTAAAAATAAATTAAACTTAAATTCAGCTCCTAATATTATAAATATTATATTTGAACAACCGTTAGATCCACGTAATACCAAAGTTCATGAATCTAACCATACTTATTTATTAAAGTTAAATTATAAAAAGGAAAGTAGCATAAAATGTTGAGAGTGGCTTTTTATCACTTTAGTTCTCAAAAAACTATACATGATTGGACGTGAATGTTGGTCAATATCGAAACAATGATAAGGACATATACCAGCAAGAACAGTTATATATAGGTGTTGCCATTGCCAGATTTTGGTAGTTAATTTCAGGTAACAATTTTTAATCATAAATTGTACCATTCTTCCATGGTTGGTAGTTGGAAGCATTTTTGGTCACTACCCAATAAAAAATTATCTTTATTCTTCCATGGCTTTGCACATGCATTGTCATAAACCATTGCCTCTTCACATTGTTTCACCATTTTATTTTCAAATTATTTGGCACTCAACTTCATACCTCTATATCCATAACACGTGTTCATATACAAATCAAAAAGTCAAAAAAGTTGAAAAAGCTAAACAAATTATTGCTATCTATGAATAGATGAATCATTTTGGATGATCGATAATAAGGATTAAGTTGTGATATAATAAGAAAAAGGAAACACGTACACATGTTACCCTTTCTTTTTGATTAATTATTAACTGATTCATGATGAGTGTATAGAGTAAAATAAATTATCAATAAGAAGATTTAGGATTGCGAAAATTAGAAATGGTATAATTTTGTTGATTTCTGTAATTAGAAATTGTCTTACAACTTTATTTATTATTTGACTAATTAGATAATGAATCTAGTTAGTTATATGAGTTTGATAGTGTTAGTTTATATATATAAGGAGTTATCTTTTCACTTTTATAATAGTTTTGTACTTATTTGTTGATGAGTGAGAGAAACTTTCTTAAATTATTGTGAAGAACCATTTATTATTATCTTTAAATTATTAATTTATCAGAGTAATTATTAGTAATTGAAGAATAAATTTTGAAAACGATCCATTTAATAGGTGATTGGGTTTTCACCAATAAATTTATAAAAACAGAAAACAAGACTACCATACATGCACTAATAATAAAGAGAAATATGTACTAATTCATGTTGTCTGTTTTTATATTATACTTTATTTAAATATTTTTTATTTAAAAGATTTCAAAATCAAAACTTAAAATATCTTAAATAAAGTAGAATTTTTGTTTTTTTCTTTGTTTTTCTCTAAAAAATTATGAAAAAAAAAAACAGCAACACGCACAATGAAAATAATAGTGAAATTGAGAGAGAGAAAGGAAAAGTTTAATTCGAATTTGTTTGACAAGGAACACAGAAAAATAATGAAATAAGAAATGTTTTCCATAAGAAGGAAGAAAAAAGGATGAAAATTGTGAGACTTAAAGGAAAAATTTCCAAATTGATCACTGTTTGCTATATAATTATGACATACATGACCGTGAATTCCCTTGCATAAGAATAGATTATTTTAAGTTTCAAACTTTTTCTAAAAAACTATCACTTAGTAATTGTGAACATAATCACTTTTATTTCATCTATAATTGATTATTTTTAGTTTACAAAACGTTATTCCATAATTGAGAATCGATTTTCATGGTTAGAACATCAATTCTTATTATTTATAATCTTATTTCTCACCTTCCTTTTTCATATCAAACCAAATAGAGTAAAAATAAATTTCAATATTTTTTCTCAATTTCAATCATATTTCTCTCAAATAAAAAGTTTATCTTATTTTTTCTTTATTTTTTTTCTATTTTCATCCATAATATTTTGTTCTGCTATGTCAAATTTACTCAGAGAGAGAGAGAGAGAGAGATCACGGATGGTGAAGTAAGAGGAATAATTTAACTAAAAAATTGAGTTAAATTGTATTTAAATAGAATACCGTAATTAAATGGATTAAATGAATTTGACTTGTGGGTTGGACTGTGAACTACTTAAATTACAAATATGAATTTTCTTTCTCTTTTTTGTTAGTTTTGAAATAATTGTCGTTAATTATGTTTATATGGGTAAATATGTTAGTATGTGAAATAGTATGCAAATTTATTTTCTGTTGCCTTTTCTACAATATCTGGTACAGTAAAAGTGTGCATGAAATGGAGACCTATATTAAGAAATAGCTTTTCTTCCTGCACTCCATGATCAAAAAATACCGAAATACTCTTCTACAATTTGTATTTTAAAAATATAATTTTTTTATTTATTTTCTATATTATACAATTCAAAATATGAGAAAATAAAAAAAGTATGTGACTAAAGAAATATAGAAAATAAAAAAATTATATTTTTACTTTCTCATCATATACAGAAAGAAAGTACGGAGGTGTAGGATAAAATGACAGAAAGGATCAGAATAATTTACTATATTTATTTAAAAATATTTCAGTCTTTTCACATTTTTTATAGAGGTACACGAAGAAGCTATAGGGGTGCAAGAAGAAGCAGTCAGCTCTATATCGAACATATGTCCATGAGATGGGTCTGAATGGGCTTCCTGGACCCAGCATTCGGTCCAGTCACAAAAATGCAAGGCCTTGTTGTTCTCACTCCTCTCTTTGTTAGGTTCACCCCTAACATTTTAAGGAAAAAGTTAAGAAAAATATCTATGACGAAAACCCGTTATATTATGTAATTACCAAAAGACCCTATCTATTCTTTTAGGAAATTACTTCCTACACTCCCCTTTTCCGAACTTGCATCCCCATAATACAGTGAAATAACCAAATTTTCACTATACTCTACAACTACTGTCACCCCCTCTACACCATCACCGCTACAAAAGGAGAGAAAGAGAATGCTACAAAACATCTCCTTTCAGAAAAGTCTTTTTGAAACACATTTAATGTTTTATGAAAAGTTTGTTATGTAAAACTTCTTTTAAGAAATACATTCTAAAAGATATTATATACGTTCCAGAAAATTTATTCTGAAAATCCTGTTATGAAATTATGTCATTTATTTTAAAAAATTTATTCTGAAAATTTTGTTCTATAAATCTTATCCTAGTATGAAAAAAAAAAAACATGTTCTGCAATTTCATAAATTTCAAAAAATCTGTTTTAAAAAAATTTCTAGAGCAGATAATATATGATAAAATAGTTATTTTAAAAATTTTGAAGACACATGTTCAGCTCCAGTAAGCAAGGAAGCAATTGCCATTCTTTTATTATTGTTATTATAGTAATTGTAATGTCAGGTCTGTCTTTCTGCTTTTATGTCGTTTGACTGTGCCATGGCTCCAAGTTGTTCCTACACCGGCTCTGTATACCTCTTGAAAAAGAATTTGGGTAACCTTTTTTAATTAAAAAACAAAATATTATGATTTACTTAAATTCTATCTCTCAAATATTGAAAATTTTAAATAAAACCAACATGAAAATAATAAAGCAGCAAATAAAAATTATTGAAATAATAAAAATATCTTTAGTGGCCCACATTATCGATTTAACCTAGACCCAACTGAAAAGGCAGTGACAAAATAAGTACATGCTCGAAATTGGCATAAATTGAGAAGAGAAATGACATTTTTCTCTCAAATAAAAGTATTTTTGAACTTTTCCAACTTTAATCCCAAATGCAATTAGAAGAGTCCAAAAATACTTTTACCTGAAACCAATAACTAATATTTTCTTTCTTCGTTTAATGCACTGAAATTTGTTATTGTTCATTAAATTCCCTGAAACACTTTTCAAAGCAAACGTAACTTAAGTGATCCTGTAAAACTTGGTTTTGGTTACATGCTTTCATATTTGGAGTGTAGACAATCCTTACATCATGCAACATTCTATCTTATTTTACAAATGCCACCATAGATTCAATGCAATTTCAATTTCACAATCACCAAACTTTCCATAAATCTGTGTTTTCATTTCTTGATTACTTTTTGCTAGTTTAGCTTAATACATTAAATAAAAAAGAAAGAAAAAATAAATGAAGGGGACAACCATAAGTATTGAGGAAATCTTTGAATGATGCTGTCAATTCGTGGTGTACATCAATAGTTCACTGTGATGTAAAATGAAGGCAGGGAAAGAATGCCAATATATATCAGATTAGGCAAAAATTTATGAGAGCAATGCTGTCTTAGCAACAAAAATGAACCTAAACAGTTACACTTCCCATAGGCTGATATCAACCAAATGCTACCAGCAATGCCGAATAGAATATGCAGAATACACTAAAAACTCACATTGTATGCAATTGTGAGAATCTAGAAGGCACTTGCAACTGAAATATTTCGACAACCTCAAAAGCTATTGCAAGTTTAGCCTATCATTTATAATATATCACAAGGACATAACTTAAATGCAATTAGACGCTGAGCATTATTTCCCAACCAAAATTAATTTTGAACAGGAATCATCCTTATTTTCCAATAAAAAAAGGAGTTCTGAAACACTAACCATCCTTAAAAAATTTTACATCTATCAAAACAAAACATCAATTCCGATGAAAAAAAAATAGCACCACGAATATCTAAGAAATTACATCAAATTTTTATTCCAATCAACCCAACCCAAAAAGAAAATCCTCATTCAGAAAACAGCCAAAGCGAAAATATCAGGGACCCAGCATATCCTCCATTAACAACAAAACAAAGAACGTATTTTACCATAGCATAACTTCACCAACATAAAAGGCAAAAAAATATCATTCAGAAAACAGCCAAAGGAAAAATATCATATCCTCCATTAACAAAGATCGTATTTTACTATAGCATAACTTCACTAATCAAAAAAGCAAAAAAATAAAATTCAATGCAGCAGATGTTTATCGTCCAATTAAAACTTAAACTCGGTTCTTCAGATGTTTTTGGTGTTATCTTTTAAACAGAAGTCACGTTGTCACAATAACCATCCTATTAAAGCATTGAAGATTATCATAGATTAGCAAGGTGAAACTCATTCTGATTAGAGAATAGGACAAAAACACTTAATAATCCGCATCTAAATTTTGTTCCTATAACTCAATCCAAAAAGAAGATTGTCATTCAATGAACAAACACAGTAAGACCAACCAAACAGAAAAGCACAGGGAACACAACATGTCCTCTATTATAAACAACTTATTCAAAGTTCATTTTCATTCATGGACGGTGGTGTAACAGCTTATCCTTTATAAACAACTTAAGAAAGTTCAGTTTCATTTATATATATTAATATAGTGTAACTTCACTCATGAACAAAGCAGAAGAAATCGTTGATTGCAGCAGGGCTCCAACGTCCCATACTACCACAGCATGTTCTACAATTAAGTCATAACTCATTAAACCATCAATGGCATAAAAAAGAAACTGAAATACTGCCCATTCAAGACAAAAGAAACAGATTTACTCACTACTCAACCGATCAATTAAACAATAAACAGACAACCTTTACTAATTAACCCAACCAACTAGCTGGACATACTATGGATAACCTTAAACACCACAAGAAGAAAAATCCTACCAACTAAAAAAGGAGAAAACCCACGTTCAGAGCCACACAATAGAGACATTAATCCAATCACAGAAATGCACTAGCAATGCCAAATTGAATTAACAAATAAACTTAAAATTAAAAATCGCACTTTATACAGTTGCCTCCTCCACCAAGAACAAGCACTCAAGCAGAAAAACTTCCATAACTACAGACACTATTGCAAGTTTATCCTGCCATTTATAATTAGGACAAATGGTAAATTGATTTCTTTAGATGTTTTGGGTGGTGGTGTGTTCACAGTGAGAATTTAAGTTACACTTCCGCAATCATCCTAATAAAGGTTTCATTGAAAATCAATATAGACTACCAATTGAAACTCAAATTCTAGTTAGAGAATAGGACTAAAAACACCTAACGAACTGCATCTAAGTTTTGTTCCTACTAACCCAGCATTTCAACTCAGCAGTTATCCTACATTAATTCAACCTAAAATATTGAGAAGGGATTTAACTTCTAATCAGAAAATAATACAAAAACCACCTGGGAATTTGAGAACACCAAAAGACGAAACTTATACAAATTCGGTGGCAATCAAACCAACCCAAAAAGTGGTAGATCAATCACTCAGCGAACACAGTAACACCAATCATGGAAATCCGTCAGTGACACGGCATAATAACCCCTATAAACAACTTAACAAACTTCATTTCCATTCATTGGCTATCATCATATCATAACTTCACTCATCAACAAAGCAAAAAATCGTTCATTGCATTAGAGCTTCAACATCCCAAAACTCCATTTGGTCAGAAGAACTCTCATTAATCCATCAACATCAAAAGAAAACATAGGAAAAAAAACTGAAATTCCGTTCCCTATAGACACCAACAAAACAAATTTACTCATTACTCACCGATCAATTAAGCAAGAACAAAATAATCTCGACTAGCTAACTATACACCCTAAACAGCAGAAAATAAAAAAAGAATCCTACCCACCAAAAAAGGAGAAGAACCCACGTTTAGGTTGCTCCTCCACCACCACAGCCTGCATGCTATCCTGCTCCACGAGCCTCCACGCCGCTTGCTCAAAGGCCAAGCCAGCCAAAGTTGGAGGCTTGTTGAGCACAAGAGGGTAGCCTCTATTGGTGCTCCTGATAACCTCACTGTCCTCAGGTATAACCCCAAGAAGAGGCAACCCCAGCATCTCTTGCACATCCAACACCGACATCATGTCCTCGCCCTTAATCATGTCGGTGCGAACCCGGTTCACGACCATCTTGATGTCCCTGATGCCGTCGCACTCGAGGAGGCCGGTGACGCGATCGGCGTCGCGGAGGCTGGTGATGTCGGGCGTGGTGATGAGGACGGCCTCGTTGGCGGGCGTGATGGCGGTGATGAAGCCGGCGTCTATGCCGGCAGGGCAATCGATGAGGATGAAGTCGGGGGAGCCGCCGGGACGCGCCTTGAGCGCGTCGACGAGCCAGGTGAGGGCCTTGCCGCCGAAGCCGAGGGGGAGCTTGGAGCGGGGCTTGGAGATGCAGAGGAGCTCGAAGTTGGACCAGCGCTTGTCGCGAACGAGGGCTTGGTCTAAGCGGCAGTCGCCGTTGAGAACCTCGATGACGGTGTAGTTGACGCGATTCTCGAGGCCGAGGAGGAGGTCGAGGTTGCGGAGGCCCACGTCGGCGTCAATGGCCACCACGGAGAAGCCAAAGCGGGCGAGGGAGAGGCCGATGTTGGCCGTGGTGGTGGTCTTTCCCACACCGCCCTTGCCGGAGGTGATGACGGTGACGCGCGGAGTGGAGCCCGAGAGCTCGGGCTTCCGGTTCCACTGGAGGAGAGCGGAGGTGGGGCGAGGTTTGGGGGTTAGGGTTTTGGACGGGTGGCGGAGAAGAGGGTTGGGGAAGGAGGTGGCGCCGGGGATAATGTGGAGTGTTGGCATTGGGAAGAAGAAGAAGAAAAAGAAGAAGAAGAAAAGAAGAAAAAGAAGAAGAGAAGAAGAAAAAGAAGAAGATGAAGAAGAGAATCACAGTGTGTGAACACTGAGAAGTGAGAAATGGAAGATGAGGAAATGGTTGAGGCTTTGGGGTTAGTTTTCTTTCTATTTTTGCTTCCTTTTACTTTGGAAAGTTTTTAAAAATCTAAAAGTGCTACTAAAATGCATTTGTATTATATGTTCCTAAATTAGTTAGGAACTATTTAATTTTTTTCAATTGGGTATTTTAATTATGAAAAAAAAATCAAATGCCAATTTTAGACTACTGCTAGAAATATCTATTTATAGACATAGGATTTAACTACTAATTCAAGAATCAATTTTTACATTACTAAAATAATCTATCAACTTTGCAATACCATTTGAATCAATTTTATGAAAGAAAGTTATATTTTTGGATTCAATAAAATAGTTACATAATTTTTTGTCTATAATGTCAAATGGTTATATACTAGTTTTATGAATTATTAGAAGATAATCATCTAACTAATTTTAATATCTTGAAATACTTTGTCAAAAAGTTTTGGTCATACGAGTGAGTTGTATAAAACTCAAACCTAATTTCTCACCTTCAACTTTTTTTCTCTCTTCTTTTTATAAAACTTTCATTTTTTTTCTAATTTTCTTTATTTTCATCTTTCAAAACTTCATCATTTTCATAATTTGAAAATTATTTGTTTTTTCCTTTAAAATTTGTTATCAATCTTAATAAGATTAACTGAAAACATATTATTTCAAACTTAATTAAGTTTATATTGATTATTTATTGTATTTAGGTATTTTGCTTTAATTTTTTAAATTTAAAGTAATTCTTTTATTTGAGTTGAAACTCTTTTTAGATTAAAAAATAAACAAGAAAATTTTTATTTTTGGATATTTATACTTTTAATAGTGTCTTAGTTTAGATTATTTAGATGTAAAGATAACTTTGTCACAATATCTCGATTTCTATATAAAGATTGTTTTGTTTGAAAACAATTTGAATGTTTGAAATTGAGTAAAAATATTATTGGATTTTTGGTTAACAGAGAATTTTTTTAATACTTTAGATTTGATACTTTTGTTGAGATGTTGGATTTGATACTAATTTTAAGAGTCATCATAACATTACCATCTAACTAATTTTAATAGGTTGAAATACTAACTTGTGAAAAAGGTTTAGTTTAAGTTTGGTCACTTGATACGATTCAGTTGTATAAAACTCAAACCTAAAATTCTCACCTTCACTTTTTCTATTTCTTTTTTTTTTATAAAACTTTTTATTTTTTTATTTTTTTTTAATTTCATCTTTCCAAACTTCACTTTTTTTTCATAATTTGAAAATTATTTATTTTTTCTTTTTATTATCTCTCAATTTCCTTAAGTTTATTCAAAAATTTTATTGTGTTTAGATATTTGGCTTTTTATGTATCTAAATTTTGAGTTAATTTTTTTTAAAGCATGAAATTATAAGTAAGAAAATTTTTATTTTTAGATATTTATCTTTTTGATAGTACCTTAATTTAAATTATTTGGATGTAAAAATAATTGTGTCACAATAGCTAGATTTCTATGTAAAGATTATATTTTGTTTAAAAGTAGTTTGAATGTTTGAAATTGAGAAAAAATATTATTAATTTTTTTGTTAATGGAGAATTTTTTAAAATGTTTTGAATTTGATACTCTTGTTGACATGTTCGTATAGTGGTTAAATTATACATGTTAAAGTATAAAGCTTTCTTGAGTTTTGAATATGGTTTAGATGAGTAAAATTAGTTTCTTATAGCTTTTCAATAGTACTTTATGAGTTTGATGTGAATGAAAATATATATTAAATTTGAATGATAAAGGTTGAATTGAAAAGAGCAAAGGAGATATTTGAGCAAATTATGGTTGTATTGATTATTTTGGACTTATTTGAAAGTTGTATTTATTAAACTAGTTTTGGGTAAAACTTTGGAAAATAGTTTTGGTTCTTATGTGTGAAATTGATTTTCTGATATTTTCGCATAAGCAAAAGACTTCCGCTTAAACGAAAATAAAATTGAAACTCAACTCTTGCTCTCAAACTTATCTTCGCTTAAGCAAAAATAGAGACGAATTTCAATCCTTACTCTTGGTCCTATTTTCACTCAAATGAAAAAAAAAAATTAACTCCCGTGTGACAATATTTGCTCAAGCGAAAAAGTAGTCTTTTCTTTTTTTGTCTCTTTAATGGATTAAATGTGAATGTTAAATATAAATATGTAAATATAATATTAATTTGTATTTGAAGGCATTAATTGATATTCTATTTGTTGAATATCCTTTGATATATAAGCTCTTTGTAATCTATATTGATTGATATGTTTGCTTTGATGAGATGATTATGTATTAAATTGGTTTGTGGATTGTCAATTATGATGTTTTCTTTTACTTACATTTGACTTATGATGAAAATTTATTTCAGTAGTTTATCCTTATACTTGTTGTTTGTGTGATGATCTGTTATGATATTTTGTATATGAGCAAAAATAGGTACAAGTTCTAAAGTTGATTTGAGAAGGAACAAGATATAGTTCATGATCATTATTTTTATAAATATACACACACATTTGGTTATGTATAAACTCTATTTTGAAATACTAAATGGTTTGTAAAGATGTTTTATGAGGGTGTTACTTTATGGTATCCAAGTTGTTTATCCTTAAGATTACAGGAGGATAATGAGTTTGTTGTGTGTCTTACGTGTGTAGATATTTATCTAGGTCTATTTTAAAGACATAGTTAGAAGTTTCTAGTTTAATGTTTGACAATTGATGTTCATATTGCATTTGTATTTGAGTTGTCAACACTCAATTTTTTTTGGATAAAAATAAAAAAAGTGTTTCGAATCGATTTTTGAAAATTAAAAAGTGAAAATAAAATTTATTTGCATTTTCATAATTATCTTCACCTTTCTATTTCATTAAAAAATGAAATAATAATGGAAAATGTGGTTTGAATTTTTATCTCTTTCTCTTTAAAAAAATAAAAATGTATTTACATTTCAGTTTATTATTTTTTTAAAAAATAAAAATATAAAATATAACAAAGAAAACTATAAGAAAACGACAAAATAACCATAGCTTCCCTCTCTCCCAAATCATCTCGAGGATCTTCTTTGTGTGCTCCTACTCTTCCTACAAATGTTTTAACAAGTTAACGTTCCAACACCTAGGGTTGCCTTTTTGTACTTGGAGGGGCGCACACAACTGAGGACAACTCTCTCACAGAGCATGGCGTGTTGCTCATCCCTTCCTTTCCCTTCATTTAGATCATAAGAGAGAACTACCTCTCATTCCAGTTACCACCAATCTATGAAGCCCGGATACGGACACAAATACATATATGACACGGACACGCAAATACGGCTAAATTAAAAACATAGGGACACGACAATATATATATATATATATATATATATATATATATATATATATATATATATATATATAAATATAAATTTATTAAAATATATTAATATGTAAAAATATAAAAAAGATAAACTTTTATAAAAAAAAGTCTAACAAAAAATATAACTTCTACATTTCATCCTCATTGAAAAATATAACTTCTAATTCTGGTTCATTAAGAGATAAGTTAGTTGACAATTTCAAGAATTTCGTTGTCATCCAATGAAAAGTCATCTCCGACAATATCTCACAATTTAGTTTCCTCTTCTTTGTATTTTAAAGAGTTTCTTGAGAGAAGACGAAGAATACTATGAATATATACTAAATCTTCCACCCTTTTAGGTGTTATCTTATTCCTTTTCAAAGAATGTATAAAGAGTAGGTACTCCAATTCCTTCACAACAAGAAGAAGAGCATGGTTGTCCAAGTAACTTGAGAGCTATTTTCTAAAGTGTTGGTGCATGAGCTCCATGAACAATCCATCATGTTTTTGCATTCATTTTACCTCTATCTCTTAAAGAGTCAACATCGTCAAAACCTTCTCTTCCATCTGAAAAGTTTGCAAATTCTATATTTATTTTTTCCTTATATCTGGATCATCAAAGTACCTCATAAAACATTTCTTCCTCTCACGAGTAAGTTCAACATCCTGATGTGGAGCAAGTCTGTGTGAATCTTCACTTAACCACTCATGAATATAATATCTACAACATTATAAATATATAAACATAAATTAACATAATATTATAAATAAGATAAACACAAAAAATATAATCATAAAATAATTTAACCTTACCTTGAATTTAAAGAATGTGCAAGACAATGAAGAGATGTGCTACTATTAGTCCAACGATCAATTAATATTGAGTTTAATACCTCAAAAAATGATGAGTGTTCAACTTCTGTCTTTCTTTCGTGTTGAAATATGACCTTTCTCACCTTTTCAATCGTTGAATCCCACATTTCATATACTAGGTGAAGAGTAGCCATATCTATATCCGTTTTTCTGAGAGCATCATAAATAGGAGCAGTAAAAGCAAGTATGTAATCAACATTCATCCACCAATTATCATTCAACAAAGTTTATTTCACTGATTGTGCCTTAGCCACATCATCCTCTTTGTAAGAAGACCATTCATCACTAATAACCATCTCTTGAAGTCCTTTTTACAAACTTCTAAACCTTTTTAGCATGACTATTGTTGAAGCAAATCTTGTTGAAGCAACATAAAGCAACTTCAATGAGTTAAAGCTATTGAACATTGATATCCTCATAGAATGTCCAACAATAAAATTTTTAATAAAGGTAGCATCATCAGCAATTTGTAAGATCCAAGAACATTGATCATAAGCAACAGTATTCTTTTCCGTATTTTTTGTTGCACAAATATTTTTTAATGCAAGATTCAAGGTGTGCACTACACAAGGAGTCCAAAAATTGAAGGAAATTCCAATTCTATGAGCATGCCTGCAGCCTTACATACAACTGCATTATCAGTTATGATTTGTACCACATTATTCGGCCCAACCTCCATAATTGCATCTCTCATGTATCTCGCCATAAAATCTTTGTCTTTTAGATCACCATATGCATCCATTGACTTTAAAAACATTGGTCCACTCTCATTGATAGCCATAAAATTTATAAGTGCCTTTTTTGTGGATCACTCCACCCATCACTAACAATTGTCACCCCTTTATGACTCCATGAGTTTCTATAGGTTGCAAAAGGTTTCCTACATGACTTCTCTCTTTTGAAAGTAATGGACCTCTAAATTTATTATATGTTGGCGGTACATATCCACTAAGATTAAAAGTATTAGCTGCATAAGAAAATATACTTTTATAATAAGGACTTCTTGCTAAACGAAATGATAAACCTGAAAAATAAAACATCATCGCAATTTCACAATCAAGAGTATCTCTAGCTTGATTATTGAAAGAAGACTCCAAAGGACCTTTTAATCTGACACCCTTATTTGTTTAATTTCCTTCATCAAATACTGGTAGAGGGACTTTCCTTTTCTTTGAAATTTCTATTTTTAATGTTGCTTCATTGTCTAATTTTTTAAACTCAACAAGTTTTGACGAACTTACCTTTGGACAACTTCTAACCCCTTCTTTCTTAAGTTATAATAAATGAGCTCTTACCCTAGTGTAAGATCTATTGAATGAAAAATCACATAAATTACACTTGATGGTATTATTCCCTCCACCAGAAGTTTTTTTTTTTTTTTTTTTAATTTTAAAA
>Ga0209700_102833_pt1 | contig 34429 bp, 25 predicted proteins | sample SiratroredBW_FD_187528 | JGI IMG/M metagenome (GOLD analysis project Ga0209700, IMG submission 187528) | Root nodule microbial communities of legume samples collected from California, USA - Siratro red BW (SPAdes) (version 2) | ecosystem: Host-associated > Plants > Roots > Nodule | place: USA...
TGCTCCTTCAGAAAATTCGGTTTAGAAATTCAGAAACTAAGAGAACACAACCATTTAGGCAAATCCTTTTATTTGAGAATTATAGGAATTTTTAGGCTTTTTGGAATTTTTAGAAATCTTGGGAAGGCAAGAAAGGTAGCAAGCATCATGCATGCAAGTGTTTCCTTCAAAAAAATCAATGTTTACTTTTATTAAGCATTTTGCTTGGGTGATCCCATTTTATTATCATTCACAATCTTGTGAATTCAATGATATATAAACAAATGACTCACCACATTTTCTATTTTGAAGAAAAATTTCCACAACATGTGAAACAACAAAAACTTGTGAAATGAAACTTTGAATTTCAAAATGGAAAAATGAAGTAGTACAAAATTACACAAAATCTATATAAAAAGAATTTACTGTCATCACGGAATCATACTAAGCATAAAACTTTTTGACTGAATCAGAGTTAACTCGCAATGGTAACTCTTCCCCATCCATCCTTGTGAGAATTAATGCTCCTCCTGGTAGTGCCCTTTTTACCACATAAGGACCTTCATAATTAGGCATCCATTTTCCTCTATTATCCTTTTGAACTGATATGATCTTTTTCATAACCAATTCACCTTCTTGAAATTCTCTTGGGCGAACCTTTTTATCAAATGCCCTTTTCATTCTTCTTTGGTATAACTGCCCATGACATACTGATGCCAACCTTTTTTTCATTAATGAGATTAAGTTGATCATACCTAGCCTAAACCCATTCTGCTTCCTCTAATTAGGCTTCCATCAGTAGAAGGAATTTCTACTTCAAAAGGGAGAACCGCCTCTATTCCATACACCAATGGGAATGGTGTTGCTCCAGTTGAGGTTCTTATTGAAATGCGATACCCATGCAAAGTGAAAGGTAGCATCTCGTGCCAACCCTTATATGTCACTACCATCTTCTGGATGATTTTCTTTATATTCTTATTTGCTGCTTCAACTGCTCCATTCATTTTTGGACGATAGGGAGTAGAATTATGATGTTGAATCTTGAACTCTTCATATAGCTCAGACATCATCTTGTTATTTAAATTGGTAGCATTATCAGTAATGATTCTGCTAGGTAGACCATATCTACAAATGATTTCGTTTTTAATGAATTTGGTCACTACTTTTCTTGTCACATTGGCATAAGAAGCAGCTTCCACCCATTTGGTGAAGTAATCTATTGCCACCAGGATGAAGCGGTGTCCATTTGAAGCCTTCGGCTCAATAGCTCCAATACCATCTATGCCCCACATGGAAAATGGCCAAGGTGCCGATAGAACCTTTAATGTTGTGGGTGCGACATTAATATTGTCTGCATATGCTTGACACTTATGACATTTTCTTACATGAATGCAACAATCATTTTCCATAGTCTGCCAGAAATACCCCACTCTCAAAATCTTTCTAGCCATTGAATGACTATTCATATGAGTTCCAAAGGTTCCTTCGTGGACTTCCTTTAAAATCAACTCTGCTTCTTTTGTATCTACACATCTGAGGAGCATTATATCATGATTCCTTTTATACAACACATCCCCGGTTAACACAAACTTGGTAGCCAATCTTCTCAACATTCTTTTGTCATTTTCATTGGATTCCTCTGGATATTCTTTGCTTTTGAGGTATCTTTTGATATCAAAGTACCATGGTTTGCCATCTGATTCTTCTTCTATGAAGGAACAATAAGCAGGGTGATCATGACTCTTCATCCTGATCATAGGCAACTTTCCCTCTTGACTAATCTCAAAATGGATGATAGAGTAGCAAGAGCATCAGCCAATTGATTCTATTCTCTTGAAATATGTTGAAATGTCACTGTGTCAAAATATTCCAACAACCCCTTGATATATGCCTGGTAAGGGATTAACTTATAATCACGAGTCTCCCATTCTCCTCTTATCTGATGGATGACAAGAGCAGAATCACCATATATCTTTAAACTCTTTACTTTAAAATCAATGGCAGCTCGAATCCCCATAACACATGCTTCATATTCAGCTATATTGTTGGTACAATCAAAGCATAATCTAGCTGTCATGGGTATATATTGTCTTTCAGGGGAGATAAGTAATGCCCCTATTCCATGCCCCAATGCATTAAAGGATCCATCAAAAAATAGAATCCATGTATCATCATCATCCTCTTTAAAAAGAGACAAAATTTCTTCATCTGGAAATTCAGGTTGCATAGGCTGATAATCCTCAACAGGTTGGTGAGCCAAGTAATCTGCTAGAGCACTGCCCTTAATAGCCTTCTAAGTAACATATTGTATATCATATTCTGACAACAGCATTTGTCATCGAGCTATTCTTTCCATGAGAGCAGGTTTTTCAAAGATATATTTGATTAGATCCATTTTGGATATTAACCATGTAGTATGCCTCAACATGTATTGTCTTAATATGCGAGCAACCCAAGCTAAGGCACAACATGTTCGTTCCAATGCAGAATATCTTCGTTCACAGTCGGTGAATCTCTTACTCAGATAGTAGATAGCATGTTCTTTCCTTCTTGTTTCATCATGTTGACCCAAGACACATCCCATTGATCCATCTAAAACTGTCAAATACAGAATGAGAGGCCTCCTAGGAACCGGCGGGCGTAATAAAGGGGATTCTTGTAAATATTTTTTTAATTTTGTCAAAAGCTTCTTGACAATCCTCATTCCATTCTACAGTTTGATTCTTATGCAACAACTTGAATATTGGTTCACAAGTAAAAGTTAATTGCGAAATAAACCTGGCAATATAATTTAGTCTCCCAAGGAAACCCCGAACCTCTTTTTCTGCGCAAGGATGTGACATTTCTAGAATCGCACGAACCTTGTCTGGGTCAACTTCAATTCCCTATTGACTCACAATGAAACCTAGAAGCTTTCCAGATCTCATACCAAAAGTACATTTTGTCGGATTTAATCTAAGCTTGAACTTCCTCAATCTTTCGAATAGCTTTCTCAAATTAACGAGATGCTCTTCCTCATATTTGGATTTGGCGATCATATCATCGACATACACTTCGATCTCCTTATGCATTATGTCATGGAAAAGAGTAACCATGGCCCTCTGATATGTTGCTCCAGCATTTTTAAGCCCAAAGGACATTACTTTATAACAAAAAGTTCCCCATAAAGTGATGAATACTTTATAACAAAAAGTTCCCCATAAAGTGATGAAGGTAGTTTTCTCCATATCTTCAGGTGTCATCTTGATCTGATTATACCTAGAGAATCCATCCATGAATGAATATAATGGAGAGGTAGCAGTGTTGTCCACCAAGGTGTCAATATGCGGAAGTGGAAAATCATCTTTCGGACTAGCTCTATTCAAATCCCGATAATTTACACACATTCGTACTTTTCCGTCTTTCTTTGGTACAGACACAACATTTGCCACCCATTGGGGGTATTTGGCAACTGCCAGAAAACCCGTATTAAATTGTTTTTAACTTCTTCTTTTATTTTTAATGTCATTTCAGGTTTCATTCTTCTTAATTTCTACCTGATTGGAGGACATTCAGGCTTCAAAGGTAATTTATATTGTACTATATCAGGATCTAGACCAGGCATATCTTGATAAGACCAGGCAAAAACATCCCTGAATTCTCGCAAAAGAGTATGCAACTGCTTTTGCATTTCTTCTATCATAGTGATGTCAATCTTGACTTGCTTCTCTTCTCCTTCTTCTCCTAAATTAATTATCTTTATCTCCTGTGATGTGGTCTTATTTCTTTTGTTTCTTGTTCCACTAATCTCAACAATTCTGGAGGGGTCTCGCAGTCTTCATCATAATCATTTTCCGTATCATCGACAGGGAGGGAAAAATTTGGACACAAAATTTTTGAATTTTCAAAATCATCGCATATGCAATTATATACAAAAATAAATATGCAGAAAAAGAAAATATGAAAACATGAATTTATTATGCAAACTGATATTATTACTGAAATTCAAAAACATAGGGTTTTAAGCCAAAGTGGCTTTATTTTAAAGGGAAAACAACCAAAACACTAAAAGATTACATCTCTTCAGTGGTATACACCATAGGTAAATCTTTGAACTCCCAATTATTAGTTTGTGCATCAGGAAGACAAGGGTGCACAAGACTCAGCTCTTCATCTTCTAGCATTTCTTCAGTCATTGCTACTTGGTCAGAATTGATCCATCCAGAACTTCAAAAAGTCTTCTTTATGTCGCACAAGGTAATTCCTTTTTCTTTCAGCCTGTAGCCTCTCAGCTTGGCTATGTTTCTTTCTTTCTTTTCCTCTATCATCTTCTTTTTATCTTCCCGGGTTGGTTTATACCCCAATCCATACCTTTCTTTATTTTCAATCAACTTCAGTTGATGAACAAGTCCTTGACCATTTTTGCCCAGTCCCTGTCCATATTTGTATCCTTCCTTCAACATAAATTTTGCCATCATCAATGATGCACTTGATAAGCACGGATTGACCCTAGGAGGTTCCACATACATCATTTCCACAATCTCCAAAGCCTGGAAAGAAGTTTCAAGAGCTTCTTCAATAGCTTCAATATAGGGAGAAGATAATGGCTTGCTCACAAGTAAATCCTCTTCTCCAGAAACTATGATTGGCTTATCATCAACCACAAACTTGAGTTTTTGGTGCAAGGTGGAAGGTATAACTCCAGCAGTATGGATCCAAGGGCGCCCAAGCAAACAGCTGTAGGCAGGAAGGATGTCCATCACTTGAAATGTTACTTGAAAAGTACATGGTCCCACTTTAATGGGTAACTCAATTTCACCCATAACCTACTTCCATCAAAAGCTCAGACAATCATGGTGCTTGGACACAGATGAGCTCCATCACAAGGTAATTTGTCAAGTGTAGTCTTTGGCATCACATTCAGAGATGATCCATTGTCAATGAGCACTCTAGCCAGGACATGATCCATGTATTTTACATAAATATGCAGAGCTTTGTTATGACCCCTCCCTTCTGTAGGCATTTCTTCCTCATTAAAAGTAAGATAATCATTAGCAGTGATGTGACTAATGATACCTTCAAACTGGTCTAGAGAAATGTCTCGTTCAACATGAGCTCCATTAAGAATTTTCATCAATAATTTCAGGTGAGAAGTGGAATGCATCAATAACTCCAACAGTGAAATTCTAGCTGGCATTTGATTTAATTGATCCACCACCTTATACTCACTTTGTTGTATGAATCTCAAAAATTCACAGGCTTCTTCATCAGAGATTTCTTTCTTCTCATTCCCTTCTTGCTCTTGATTATTTTGAGGAGCTTTCCCTTTTAAGAAATTTCTGGTTGTCTCTATAGTCACTTCTTCATTGGCTTTTTCACGACTTTTATCTCTTCTCAATTCTGCAGGAGCAAAAAGACGACCACTTCTTGTCATTCCCCCAATTCCAGTGATATTATCCACAATCACTTTGCCAATATCTGAAACTTCAGTCTTTTGATCTCCTTTAGGTTTTTGTTTTAGAACATTAATTCCATATTTCCACGGAACTGCCTTATCACTTTTGTAGGGAAAAGGGGATGGAACTTGGATCACCACAGGATGCACTTCTACAGGCACTACTGATTCTCTAGTGACATGTATCACCGGTGGTTCGGGTTTTGGTATGCTCGATTCTTCACCAATCTGAACAAACACTTCTTCTTCTTTCTTTTGATGACTAATCTGCAATAGGTGTTGATTTATCAAATCCTGTAGAAAATTTTTGAATTCAGAACACTCTTCAATGGAATGACCATTACTAGCATGAAACCCACACAAAGCATCAGACTTGTTCATAGGTTTAAAGTAACCCATTTGGCAAACCAAATAGAATACATCCTTTAGGGGGCTCTTGACATCTCCAATACTTCTTATCAACCCTTGACCTTCTTCACTTATAAGAGCATTTGTGGAAGGTCCTGCATGTCCCGATAAAGGGTTCTTATCAACATTCGGCTTATTTTCTTGGAATGTCAACCATCCATTATCTATCAATGACTGAACTTTGTATTTGAAGGCTTTGCAATTCTCAATTGAATGTCCCACTGCCACACCATGATAATCGCATTTGGCATTAGCATCATAAAACTTGGGGTAAGGAGGTTGCAAGGGTTTCAAAGGACTTATTGCAACCATAGCTCTTTGAAGGAGAGTTGGAAGGAGCTCTGTGTATGACATGGGAATTGGAGTAAATTGAACTTGCTCTCTTCTCTGAAATGAATTTTGTCCCTGAGGTTTATTAGAGTTTGATCCCCCTTCATTTTTCCAATTTGGCCTAGGGACTTGAAAGTGTTGCTGATTCCCTAGAGCTGTATTAACCTTGTAATTAGTTGAGGGATAATGAATTGTGGTTGAGGCTACCTGACCATCACTCTCCTTCTTTTTACCAGAATTAAACCCGAACTTTTTGCTGGTAGATGTTGCATATGAGCCTTCAGCTATTTTTCCAGTTTTCAACCCAAGCTCTATTCTTTCTCCAATGATTACAATATCAGCAAAGTTGGAAGATACACTGCCCAACATATGTTCATAGAAAGGGGACTGTAACGTACTCATGAACATTGTCACCATTTCTCTATCATGCAATGGGTTCTACCTGTGCAGCCAACTCCCTCCACCTTTGAGCATACTCCTTGAAGGTTTCCGAATTCTTCTTTGACATATTTTGAAGTTGCAGTCTATCAGGAGCCATATCAACATTATATCTGTATTGTTTAAAAAATGCATCCACTAAGTCATTCCATGATCTGATTCGAGTTGGTTCTAGACGCATATACCAGCTTAGAGCAGTATTTACTAAGCTGTCCTGGAAGAAGTGCATCAACAATTTTTCATCCCCAGCATGTGTCGCCATCTTTCTGCAATACATAATTAGATGGTTCCTGGGACAAGAAGTTCCTTTGTACTTTTCAAATTCAGGTACCTTGAACTTGGGAGGAATCACAAGATCAAATACTAAGCATAAACCAGCAATATCCCCAAATCCAAAACTACCACCTCCTTCAATAGCCCTAAGCCTTTCCTCCAAGAATTCCAGCTTAGTCTTAGATTCTTCAACAACATCTTGAGGTGATCTTTGAACTGCTGGCCCTATTGGTGCCCCCTCGCCCATTGCCACTTGGACAATTGATGGTGTTCCAATAAAGACTGCTGCCCCAGCACTAGCATTTATGGGTCCATCACTTGGTTGCACTTGAATTGGCTCTGGTTGACTTACAGGTATGCCAGCAGGGTCAACTATGACATTAGGAGTTACAGCACCTTGCACATTTTCATAAGGTAGAGTATAATTAGGAGGCAAACCATATGGAGGCCATCCACTGTTTCCTTGAGCATTATTGGTTTGAAGTGCTCTGCAGCATCGCAGGATTGGAAGAAGTAGCTTCGTCATTTCTAGTTGCAGAATTATCCCTAGTGTTTTTCAGAGCAACTAAGGCTTCAAGGATTTGACCCATCTGTTCTTTCAATTGGTTGACATCATTTTTCACAGATTCCACTGATGCACCCAGGTCTTCCATCCTTCTGCGATTTGCACGAGTTTCGTACGGGTGTTGCAGAAATTTAGCCGTTATTATGTTTTGTTATTTTATTTACAAAAGAATTAGCAAAAAGAAATTGATTTCTTTTATTCTCTTTTATTTATTTATAAGAGTATGTAAAATAAAAAGTAAAATAAAAAAAAATGAATGCAAGGAAATAGGAGTTCTGTTATTTTATTTTAGAAGAAAAAAAAATATTTTTATTTTCTTTTATTTATAAGAGTATGCAAAATGAAAAGTAAAAAAAAAAACATGAATGTACAGAATATAAGTTATGTTATTTTATTTATTTATTTTTTAAATATTATTTTCTTTTATTTATAAGAGTATGCAAAATGAGAAGTAAAAAAACATGAATGCACAGAATATAAGTTTTGTTTAAAAAAATATTTTATTTATTTATTTTCTTTTTATTTATAAGAGTATGCAAAATGAAAAGTAAAAAAAACATGAATGCACAGAATATAAGTTCTGTTACTTTATTTTTTTTTTAAATATTTTCTTTTATTTATAAGAGTATGCAAAATGAAAAGTAAAAAAACATGAATGTACAAAATATAAGTTCTGTTAAAAAAAATTATTATTTATTTATTTTTATTTATAAGAGTATACAAGATGAATACCAAGATTGCGAACTCAAGAACTAAAAAGATGTGGGATACCCATAGAGACTAGCAAGAATCTGCTTTTATTCATTACTAGGAAACGAGTTCTCAAATGACAACTTTATTACACTTATTTAAAAAAAACAAAACAACATAAAGACTAAGAAATTTGATTCTTCTTGCAAGTCACCACATCCTTATTACACTTATTTAAAGTAAACAGAAAATCAAAATATCTAATTCTTATTACGAGCCACCATATCCTTCATCAAATCCACCAGCCACTTGCAATGATCTAAAAAGGTTTCTGCTTCCTTTGGTACCGTACGGAACGTCAGAGATACATCAGCCTCCCTTAACATTCTTGAAACATCTTCAATAGCCCCATTAGCCAAAGCCACTAGCTGAGAAAAACACATCGTCCAGTGTTTAGTAATATGCTCATGCTCTTCAAGTGTTCTTCCAATTGAACAATCTGGGCTAAGTAATTAACCTCCTCTTCTAACCGCTGCACACACTCCTTTCTTGCCTTATCCTCCCCTTCCCTTATCAAATGCTCCATTTCATCAATTTGAATCTGAAAATTATGAATCTGGTCAAACATTAATTTTCGTTCCTTCTCCATCTCCTCATACCATTGTATCTACTATCTTTCTATAGCTAAAGCCTGATCTCTTTGCTGAATTAAACCTTCTAAACGGGATTGAGAGCAGTCAGGTCTTGTTTGAGATTGGTGTTTTGCCTTTCTTTTCTTTTTTGTTTTTTTCACAATCTTCTCCTGATCCTTTACCAAGCTGTCATAGCTGTGACGAAGATCAAAGAGTTTACTGGTTAGTCTGACATTCTCCCCTTTTAGCTCATCCACCTCTTGTTTCAACTGCTGCTTGACTTCTTTTGATTCTTGTTCTTGCTCCAACTCTTCCTTTGGTACTTCAGGAACACAGCTTGAAGGGCAGTTTAACCATCCAAACTCTTTCCACCAGCCACCTTTCATATGATATCTCCCTATCCATGGTCTAAGGTCTAGTGTTCTTCCTTTGAATGACCATCTTATTCGAAGCTCTTCGAAGTTCTGGAAGTATCTCAACTGATGAACCCTCTTCATAAAGAACTAAAAGAGGTTCTAAAACAACAGAAATAGGAGCCCCTGCTATTGGGTAACCAAACTGTCTTTGAGCAAGCACATGATGGTAGTTGATACAACCTTTAGTACCTATGAGTGGTACATTAACCCTTTTAGAGCATTGGTACACCAGACGGGTTCTCTGTTGCCATGCTGGCTGCCATTGGATTTTCTTTTGAGTTAAACCAGCTAGACATTGAGCCTATTCATTCACTCCCTTGGTCTCCAGCCCCTGTTGCTTAACTGATTCCACTGGACACTTAATACCTACCACCCTTTCTTCGAAGCGAGCAATCAGCCAAACAAACAAAGCAGGTAAGCAACAAACTATCAATCTTCTCTTCCCTGAGTGACACTGATCAAGAGCTATGTGTAAGTGCCAGCCAAGATTGCAGTAACTGGATTTTCTTAAAAAGACCTTGATAGCAGCATCATCTACAAAACTATCAGCCTTTGGGAACAACATAACTCTAAAGAGAGCTAAGGCTAAAACATCCATATAAGCATCCCAACTTTCTTCTTCATAGAGTCGGCGCAAATGCCTTGTTAAGAAGCTTAGAACAAAACCCTTTATATCATATAGCTCAACAAATTCCTTCTTCAATTCCTTCATAGATTATTTCATAATCTCAGATAGGGTGTACATGGTGAAAGGTTGTTCCAAGTGCTGATAAGGCATCATATTGTTTGTTGGCATGTCCAGGATTTGTGAGAACTCTTCAAAAGTTGGCACTAATTGAAAGTCACAAAATACGAAGCACCTTAATGGAGGATCATAATACTGAGCCAGGGCAGTAATGGCGGGTTCCTGAACCTCTACTTCCAGCAACCCCAGCAAGTTCCCATATCTACTCCTGAATATAGTTTTCTGCACTGCCTTGAGCTTCTGTCCTAGTTATCTGAGGACAGTCAAATCACTCTTCAGCACTTTGACTCTTATCTTCTTCTTCAAGCCTTGTACTGCAATATTTCTCTCAAATCCAGATTTCACGTTAAGTTCCATGACTATTCCACACTTTTAGTTTCACTGAAATACCGCAAAGAAAATGTTTGTAATGCAATGAATATGAGAAAAATGAGATTATGTATTTTGAAAGAGTATGTGAAAAGAAATGAGATTAATGCTTTTTCACAAGTCAAAAATTCCTTTTTTAAGAAAATATGTTCTTAGCCTGTTCTCACAAATTTCTCTTTTTTTTAAATAAATATCTATCTTTGTTATGTAATGTATGCAAAGAAAAATGATGTTGATTTTTTTTTATTCAAGATTCGAAGGGTTTCATATGTACAACAGATAACAAGTGGACCCTTGAGCTGCAAAATTCTCCCTTAGTGTCTAATTATGGTTTGATCTAATGGACAAAGTTCTAGGATTTTTTTACATGAGCTCACACAGGATAGCTTTGCCTTAATTCCTATTAAAGGTCACTAGAGCCATGACCCACTTTACCACACATCCACATCAGTCACTAATGACCTTTATAGGCATGAGAATAAATCAAACAGACTCTAGCTGAAGCTTTCACAACGACCAGGAAAGGAAGTACATCCCCCAATCTTGTTACGCGACTCCCCTATTTCTAAACTTCACAGACCCGGGTATAGGGCCCCACTCATCGTATGCAAATAAAATGTGTGTGAAGGGAGAAAAATGCAAACCCAAACCCCACTTGCAAAACAACTAGAAAAATCTCAGGCAGATATATATAGCATTACCTAGGGTTCAATATTGCCACAAGCATAAAACACAAAAATATTTACATACCTAGATACCTAGATACGCTCCTGTACTGCAAATTAAAATGCATAGCATGCAATATATACAAAAAATAAAAGCATAATATATAAACATAAATAGTCCTAAAATAATAAACAATATACACAAACATAAATAACAACAAATATTATTTACAAAAGTAATAAACTGAAAAAAGGGAAAAATAAACATCAGATAACCACACAGATTTTACTCAATTAAATAAATTGGCCTGACTCTCTAGAAAATCCCCAGTGGAGTCGCCATCTGTCGCAACCCGATCACGACGGGCGATCACAAATGATTTTTTAAAAATGTTTAAATTGATGATGGAGTCGCCAATATAGCTTTTTATGGGAAAACTTTAGAAAAACCAAAAATAAAAATGCCTACGAACCAGATTCAAGATTCGAGAGTCGATTACGTGTGGGAAAGGTGTCAGCACCCCATAACGCCCGTCCTAAGACGGTACCTTTAATTAAATGAATAGAAATAAGTGCGGTTTTACAAAAAGTTATTTTTCCCAAAAATAATAATTACAACAACTAAAAATAAATATATATTCACAAAAGATTGAAGACAAAGAATAAACAATAAACAAATAAAATAATAACAAAGACAAATTTTAATTTTTTTATTTTCTGAACCCGACAAGGATTGTCCTTGGTCCTACGTATTTTCAAAGGAAAATCAGGATCACGTAGTTCTAATTTTAAAAATTGATTGATGATGTTTGATATTTTTTTTATTTTTCAAAATTTCATTTAATCTCGTTTTTTTGAAGAAAAAGTTTATTAAAACTGTTAATTAAATGTTTTTTTTTATTTTTGAAAATGTTATATATATTTTTTAATTATTTTTAAAATTATTTTAAATCTAATATTTTATTTTTAAAAGTTTATGTTTATGAAAAAGGCTTCTTTTTTTATTATTTTTCTAACTTACTTTTGTTTTGTTACTAAAAAAAATATACAACATAAAAACAGGAAGATTAATTAAAAATAAACAATGAAACCTAATACCTAAATCATGTGGCATGGAAATTTTTATCACCACAACTATGCCAAAAAAGAGAAGAAAAACAAATATAATATAAATATAATTATTCATTATTAAGATTAAAAAAATTAATAAATTCTAAATATCTATCTACGTGACATAGGAGCACCTAGTGCCACAAACCTATCAAAACTTTTCTCCTTTTTTTTAATATCCTAGTGAATTAAGTCCTCTATAGCCACGTGACTTCCTTTTCTAATTTGTCCCTTTTCATTTCTTCATTCACGAGACAATGGGCTAAGTCCGCATTACACAACCTTCATATATTATTATTATTATTATTAAATCAAATTGAGCCTTTTGCCTAATTGGAATTAGGGCTACTATGAGAACCTATGATAGAGTAGAGACGCCACTTCCTACCTCCCTTTAATCTCCTACCAACAATTAATGACGACTCCTTTTTTACATTCCGAACTTAGGGTTTTCTGTTTTGAATTCTAGAACTACTCCACGCAGTGGCAGAAAGGGTTGTAATCTGATGCTTGAGTTACTTTGTTTCTGGAATTATTATTTTGGTTTTGTTCTTTAATGTGGCTATTTGGTTTCGCGAGGGATCGTGGTTGTTGATGTTAGGCTTTTTCAACTGGGAACAAGCTTCTTTGCCTTAGAGTTTGGTTTCTGGTTTGGTTGCTTGGGTGGATTTCTATTTCTAAATCGTTTATGTTTTGGTACGTTTGGAAATTTTTGAAATTGGGACTCCGGCTATCCTGTATTCATTCGATCATGTGTTATTCAATCATGTGTTATGGAGTTAGGATTATTAATTTTCTGGAATTGAATTTGCTAGTTCTGTTTTTGGTGTTATTTTGAGTGAGTCTTTGGATTCACTGAGTTCTGAGGATTTCTTTGGGTTGAGTTTAAGGATTTTTTGATTATGGTTTGGGGTTTTGTGTTTGTTTTCTGTCTCTGGGCTAATAATATCTAATGTTACTATATTTTTCTTATTGGGTCTACTGACCGTGTTAGCAACAGCCAGATGAACAATATTAGTTGTGCAAAAAGTAGCTAGATAATTTATCTCGCAGGTATAATAATTTATTGTGATCATTAAAATTAATTTAACAATATTTGCAAACTAATTACTCATATAACAATGTTTGCAAACTAATTACTCAGTGCGCATTGATGCAGTGCAGGATTAAACAAAACACAACAAATACATTATGAAACACAACAAATACATTATGAAAATATATAATAGAACAAAATCTGGACAAAATATAGAGCATAACCAATACAAAATTAAAAAATTTAGAGCATAACCAATACAAAATTAAAGGAAGAACACGAACCTGTTGAAGACTCCCAATTTAGCTTCTTCTTTTCCTTTTTTTCATTTTTACTAGACTCCTTTCTTTCCCTATATCTTTTCTCTAAATTTTTTCCCTATATCTTTTCTTTAAATTTCTAAGTATATCTATGTATTCTAAATTTCTAAGTATATCTATGTTGTATCTCTCAATTTTTGTATCCTCCCCTTTGAAAATAAAATCAGTTCTTTATAATTTTTTCTGTTAGTCCCTTCATCTCCCTCCATAACACTCTCAATCATTATTCTTAATTATCTTCCTTTGGTTTAAGACTGTATGGTTACACATTTCATGAAGAAAAGGAAAAGGGCAATAAAATAAAAAGAAAATGAATAGTCACTTAGTCATTGAACGTATGAATGTAGGAAGGTTACGGGAGTTAATGTCAAAAACATGATTACTAGTCAAAAGTCAAAAGCATGATGACTAAATGTGATAAGCGTGAGAAGGCAAAAAGCTGAAAACAACACATTTGTAATTCTTAATCAAGAATCAGAAATAAAATTTGTCAGGCACTAATTAAACAGGATTTGATTTGAATGGACAATGTATTTATGTGAACTTAAAGGCTTATGTGGCAAGCACAATTAATAGATAAGTGAGGTATAAACAGTAACTTCTTTTTATTTCTAATAACCTCTTAGTAAATTAGGCTTCAGAAAACATCTTTTACTTTTATTTTTATCAAAATCAGAATTTTTTATAAATGAACCTCCCTATTCAATTGGGCTCACTTAATTTTTCTATTCAATTTATTTTAAGACATACCCAACACCTTTTTTTTGTTATTTTATCATTTTTTTTTACAAATTTCATTTTGTCTTATTTTTTATTATTATTTAATCAAACTTTATTTTTAAAGTCAAAGTTCTTTTTATTATTTATTTTAAATGGCAAAAAAACTAAATAACACATGTTAAAAGTTTTAATTTCTTATTTTTATTCTTTTATTTTTTATTTTTTTCTTTTTTTATATTTGTAAAAATAATTTTTATTTGTCCGGACGAAATTAGGTGTTTGACATCAATGGAAAGGGGCCGACGAAGTAGTTCCACCGAACGGGGTCGTTGCTGACGTCCACACTACACCTTCTAAGTATAGGACTTCCTTCATTACTAAAACGCCTTGCCAATGTTGTAGATATCTTACATCCTTCCGTAGTTGATAATGTTTTGTCTATCCGTTGTTGTTCCACGACTGACCTAGTTTTTCATGGTCGGGGAAATTCCAATATTGATTTTTTCTATTTATATGCCTGTGTAATAAGGGATTCTCACATTTGACTTTTGTTCGATGAGTTTTCCACGGGAGTATTGCGCGCGTGGCGCCCTCTCAACTCCATCCAAACAAATAGGCATACCTTTGGGCCTTCCTATGCTCGGCTTTAGGACTCAATGCCACTCCACCTCTTTTTCTCCATCACTACTGTACTTGGCTTAGGAGCTTGTCAGGTGGTTATCTTTGGTTAGCCAGTGCAAAAATCGTATTCTTGATCCTTTCACGTCATCTTACAAGCTTTTCAAATATAGTTTCTTTAAAGTATTAGTTGAGGGAGGCGGTCAGACGTACATGTTTGATGACAATGTCCCCAAGTTTCCATTATACTGGACTAGGGAACCGACGCAGTACCAATACTGGCTGAGATCTTAGACCAACTTTCCCAAAGAATTTCCACCCAATTACTTTTCGATACCTTTTGGTCTGAGACCCAAAATAAAGACATTATCGATATGTTTTCCAGTGTACTCAACCATTATTTGTTTGGCTTATATCTTCTCTTGTATGCTTTTATAGAGATAATTTCCAACATGAATCTGACCGGAGGCAATAATATTTTTAGGACTTATTAAAGAAGGGGCAGCCAGAAGCGATCAACAAAGGAAAGCGTGTTGTAGAGTCACCCGCCACTGAAGTCGAGCCAGGGACTATAGTCGTCCCCTCCGACAACCGTCCACCTTCCGAACCTCCATCTGAGCATTAAAAGCATAAGAAGTCCAAGGGACACAAGTCTTCATGTCAGAATTCGGATCGTTCATGGCCTCACTGCTGACCCAAATGGCTCCACCCTCCACCATTGCTGGCGACTGCTCGTCGGCCATGGATTTTTTGAACCAGTGTCTAATGATCTCCAAGCGAGTCATGTTGGAGCTCAGCGATTCTAAGAAGGGACCGAACATTAGCTCTTCGGATGAAAAACTAAACAATGCCTTCTTGGAGTTGTGCTCCCGAACACTCTTCATTGGACGGAGCATGGGAGTTGAATTACTGAAGAAGGGAGTCAAAGAGGTGGAGAAGCTAAAAGAAAAGCTGGCGGAGTTGTCTTCCTTGCTCCTAGTTGTGTTGAACGTCAACATTAAGTTGAATGAGAAAAATAAAGGTCTAGAGGCTGATGTTATTGTGGACCCTTTTTACTTTCTTTCGTGTAATACATGTGGTAACTGCCACTTGTCCACTATTAGTAATCTATTTCTATTAGGGATGACAATACCGACTGAGATCACAAGCGATTGATCAACCCATTAGATAGTGTTAACCATGTTTAGTTTGGAAAACTATAACTTGACCAACCAGTTTAGTAGTACAGAAAGAAAATGACAAAAATAAAAAAAATACAATTTGTAACTCTAAATTTCATGAAGAAAAAAACTTAATGTAAACCTCAACTTGTATTTAAATAAGAAGCAGCAAATAAACAACTTTATAAAGACTACATCATATATCCAATAACAACGTAAATATATCACTAAGTTTAATAAAACACATAATTAAAATTATTGAGCTTTGTTTGAAAACAATTTATATTTAAAATAGAGGAAACACATTAACAAAATAAATTTATCAAGAATTGAAGGCCAACAAACCTTGTCACACAAATGCTCAAACACTATCATACCCATTGAACTTCTTCAACAAGCCACCTCTGTCTAGTTTAAAAGTGTACAAAAATGAAAAAAAAAAATGTAAGTATATGTATTTAAATATGAGTAATTACATTAGTTTTTTTATGGGCAAAAACTTCCTACACCCCATCAATACTGACCTGCACCCATCACAACTTTGAAAAGACAAAGTTATCTTTTCATCTTTGAATAGAAAGAGAAGTTGTTTAGGAGGATCTGACATTGTTGTCTTGCAAAATGGCGACGAGTGTGGAGTGGCAACATGTGGTGAACATCGACTGTCGTGATTAGGCTACAATTAGGGTTGTTCTTTGCCATTTTCGTTTATGCATTTCATTTGTGTATTTTCTCTCTGGTTTGAAGATTTGTGAGAGGTGAGATTGTTTTGGTTTAGAGATTTGGTGTGGAAGGTTATGTGTGGATTTGTTTACAAGACAGTTGTAGGTGAATTGCGCGGTGGTGGTGAGCTGCAAAACGTTGGCACGATTGAGCTCAGTTAACGACACTCGTGAGTCTTTTTGTTTTTTCTGCATTTCGTAAACTTCATTCAGGAAAAAAAATATGGAAAGGGGATTCCATAATGCAATGTGAGGGGTGCGAAAATCTCCATTATAGAGTGCACAATCCGTAATATAATTTCGGAAAGTCAATTCCGGAATACAAACTTTGTATTACGAAAAAGTCATTTCGAAATACAATTTTTGTATTACAAAATGTCTTTTTTCAGAATACAAAATTTGTATTCCTTAAAATGTCTTTTTCGAAATACAAAATTTGTATTTTGAAATTTTTCTTTCCGTAACTCATTCCACAACCCCTATTTCTTTTCCGAAATTACAATTCCGTAAACGATTTTTGAAAAAACTCACCCTTCTTATTTGCAAAACCCAATTAAAAAATCAATAAACCACTTACCTACACCATCTACGTTGTCTTAGTAAGGTTACCATCACTTTAATTATGTCTCGTGAGAACAAAATGACCACCACAACTGCAAGATACTCCAAATTCATCACCACCGAAAACCTTTTTGTGACTCTTCTTCTTTTTCTTCTTTTCAAATATAAAAGACTAGGAGGGTAAATGTGAAATTTGAAAAATTTAATGCGATGCAGGTGACGGGGTGCAGGAAGTTTTTGCCTTCTTTACAAATCCTCAATTTTTACTTTGTGCTTTAGATTGTAATCCACTAACCTTGTTGTAAACACACAAACCATCTTTGTCTTGTATAAAAGTTGACAAAACTTCATAATGTAAAGGAAAATACAGGCATCTTAGTAGAAAACCACAGAACTCTACGCTTAATGTCGTCGAACAATAAACCTCTAATCGTCGATTTGTCTTTAACTTTGCTTTTGTCTTCATCTTTGACATAATCAAGATTTTCACCAATAAGAAAATATAACGTAGGTAAGAATTTCCCTAGGTGTGAAGAATAAGTGATTTTTAATTTCAGAACATCCATCACGTTTTTCAAAAGCATATTTATTTGCAACAAAAAGGGAATGAAAAAACAAATCTGTAAGAAGTAAAGAAATGAAACCAACTATAAAGAAAAAAAAAATGATATAAACATCTACCAATATAATATATACAAATAACGTGGTAATTTCTCTAATAGTTTCTTCTTTTTTAATAGTACAGTAGACGAACAAAAAGATGATAATAGAATAATTTATATTTTTAAAAAATTTAATAAATATATATTTATTTTGGTGAATAATGGAAGTATTGAATAATTTTAGATTGAAATAATTTTTTAAAATACAAATATAATTAAAATAATGATTTGAGTTTTCCCGTTGTAAAAAATTGTTAGATGAGAAACATTTAGAGAACTATGAGTAGAATTATATCTAACCTAATGAGTTTGCGAAGAGACATGACAAAATAAATTAATATGAAAAAGTAATATTTTTACAAATTAAAAATTTTAAAAAATAAAATAAATTTCGATTTGAAGAGTTAGAAGAAAAAGCAATAAAAAATTAAGAGGCTAAAAATATTTTAAAAAAATAAATGTTTATCTCATAATACTTATACTAGTTTCGATAATGGCGGTGAAAGTGAAATTGTTTTTAAAACACTTTGCATTTCCCTCCTTTGCCTAAGCTTAGAACGCAACCATTCCCGCCAATCCCAAATTCTCTCAAACAAACAAAAACCCTAACAACGATCTTTCATTTTCCCCCAAATTCGAACCAAACCCTAACCCAATGTGTTCATGGCAAATCCTCTCCCACTCCCCAAACAATTTCCACTGGCAAATCAACCAACACGTTTCCCATGCTTCTCCCACTCCCCTCCCCTCTCCCATTCCCCTCCCTTCCATGGCCGATCTTCTTCTCCAAGGTTCCAATTTCTCAATTCAATCCAAAATTTACAATTTTTTATTTATTTTTAATTATTTTCTTCCTCCGGTCGTTTTTGCGCAGGCTCACCAGCCCTTCTTCCCTCCCACGACGCCGTTGCTCGAGGTATTGCTATGCCTGTTCAATCTAAACCAGTGAATATATTAATTATTCAAAAAAATGTTGTTCTTTTTATTTTTAACGGGTGAATGATCGTCTTGGTCCTGAATGTGTAGACTGGTAATAATGATTCAGTCTTTGAAACAACGAAAGTTTTGATTTTGTCTCTGAATGTGTAAAAAGTGCAACACATTCAGAGATCATAATGGTTATTTAACTTGTTCTTAATATATTAAACCAGGTGAAGAGCGTGCAATGGATGAAACTATCAGCTTCTCGAATTCGCTTTTTACGACAGGCTCTGGGAAAAAAGTTACCATATCTTCTAGAGGTCTGGTTAGAGCAAAGACATTGCTGGACACCATTGATAGTAATATCCAAAGTACAAGTAAATTGCAGGCATTTGGCGAAACAATTGGAAAGCAAAAAGTACAAGAAGACGAAGAATCACCTCAATTGAAGCTGCATACGGCTATCAACAGTCCTTCTGTTGGGGGTCTTCATGCATTGAAGAATGGTTTTGAGGAAAGGGATGCATTCAAGCAAACTCCGATTAAATTTCACACTGCAGGTGGAAGATCTATATCCATTTCCAGTGACGCGCTGCAGCGTGCTCGTACCCTTCTAGGTGATCCGGATGTGGGGGATTTGTTTGAAGGAAGGGATGCCGGTGGTTCAGTCTTTTCATTTCCGTTGAAGAGACAAACTGACACTGCTACCCCTAGAGATTGCAGTGCTCCTTTGGTTCGCCGGGTGACATCAGGTAGCAATTTTAAGACGAAGAGCTTTACTTTCCCCTTGCAGTCTTCTACGCAAAGAGAATTGTCAACCAAGTTTCCTTGTGAAGGTGATGGGATTAACTTGGCAAAGAAGTTTGATGCTGTTGGGGAAGAGAGTGGTTGTGGCTGGAAAAGTACCAATGCTTATGGACGTAAGCCTTTTTGTGGCGGGAGCCAAACACAAAATTCAGTAGGATATGATTCTTCATTTAATGGTTTTTCTTCAAAATTAGATACACGGGGTGTGGCAATTCGCAGGGCATTGGTTGATGTTTCCAATACCATTAACACGGATACAACTAACAATCGGCAAGCTGCTAGTGGAAAACGGAGACTAGGGCTGTGTGTAACCGTTTCTCCCTTTAAAAGGCCACGCAGTTCCAATTTTCCCGCTCCTTTAGAGCAGGATGTTGGAAAGTCTCCTCGTGGTAAACAGGCTCTAAGAATCTCTAGTGAATTTTTTCAATTTTTCTTAGTTGCTATAGCTATCTGAGATATTTGATCTTCAGATTTGTCTCAATTATCCTCTGGTATTTCTGGATGCAAAGGAGAGGTTTCTACCCGATATCCATTTCACTATCCGAGGGTGTACATCAAGGATTATTTTGTTGGGCGTCTAATGGAAAAGAGAACGGTGAGTGTCATCTGTATATTTCTGCTAGGACTTAATAATCTTGGCACTGGCAACACTTTGTGCACTGAATGAATTTTGTTTTAGTGTTTTCCCAACCTGAGTAGACAGGTGACATCAGTTAATGCAGAAAAGTATGTGTTTCATAAAGGATCTGGTGATAATGGCATGGGAGCAGAAGCTTTTGTTCATCTATTGGCTCTCCATGGAGCTTCCTTGGATTTTGCTACCAAAGAGTAATTTGCTTCTACCCTGAACTCTTGCTTCCAGTAACTGTAAAATGTGTTAATGAGTAACTTTGCCCTGTGGTTTTTGATTTGTTCTAGGTTAGGTAAGTTAGCTAGTTGTATTGAATTGTGCCAGAAGGCTATTGAAGCTTAGTATATTCAATTGTCATCTGGAAGACATGGAAATATTTTATTGAGTTAAAGTTCTTTTATGGTTAAGATTTATAATGTAGGGGAGTTTGGTACATACGGTTCTCTTTCTGTTTTTCATATGTATTGCTACTCAAACAGTCCTTTCATCTTAGTTTTACACTTCCATTGCACATTGCTAGGTGGGTCACGAATCATTACAGGTGGATTGTCTGGAAATTGGCATGCTATGAGAGATACTATCCAGCTAGTTCTGCTGGAAAATTTTTGACTGTATCAAATGTGCTTGAGGAACTGAAGTACAGGCATGTGACTTCCCTAACGCAACATACTTTGTCTCTATAAAAACAATAAAACTTATGATGACATTTTGTGTAGATATGAAAGAGAAGTGAATCATGGCCACCGGTCTACCATCAAGAAAATTCTTGAAGGAGATGCATCGCCTTCTTCAATGATGATTCTATGCATTTCAAGTATTGACTCAAGTTATGTAGTGGAAAGTGGGACTTGTTTTGAGACAACATCAGGAGCTAAAAAGACAGCAGTGAAAGTTGAACTAACTGATGGGTGGTGTGAATTTCAGCTGTCTCACTGTCTTGAAAGATATATATACGAGGGTCCCTGAGATACACAGTGATTTTCCCTTGCAGGTATTCAATGAATGCTATTTTAGATGTTCCATTGTCAAAGCAACAGGCTGCTGGAAGATTATTTGTGGGACAGAAGCTCCGAGTAATGTGTTGTCTGTATTTGTTGTTTATCTTACCTTCCTTGATTGTGCTGCTTTCATAATGTTGAATTCTGTTTACATATATATGCAGCTCTCAGGAGCAGGATTATGTGGTTGGAATGGGCCAGTTTCACCCCTTGAGGTTTTCTACGGCTTAATAATATAATTGAGTAATAAATGTATATTGCGTCAGATGGTTTTGAAGAATCTTTACTAATTTCAGGTGTCATCAACAGTTAGCTTATTGCTGCACATAAATGGAACATATAGAGCTCACTGGGCAGAACGGTTAGGATTTTGTAAGCATCTCTTATTATGTGAATGTTAATGTTGTCAATTTTACAGAAAAAATATCATCCTTGAGCTTATTTTTTTAAGCTGATTGGCAGGTAAGGTTGCTGGTCCTCCTTTGGCTTTCAGATGCATAAAAAGCAATGGTGGTCTAATACCACAAACGCTGGCTGGAATTACTCGCATATATCCCATTCTTTATAAGGAAAGGTAACATCTAGTAAAGTAGGTCTTAAAATTTCACTTGAAATATTTTCAGTAAATTACTTTTCGGAAATATACTCTAATAATGCAATGTAAAAGGTATTCTTATGAAGTGTGTCCTACAATTTCGCTTGAAATATGTGAAGTAAATTGCTTTTTCAGATATGTGCTCTAATAATGCAATGAAAAATGTTGGTAATTGTTATACTCATTAGGTTAAGCAGTGGACGGTCTGTTGTCATGTCAGAAAGGACGGAGAATAGAATGACAGAATTGTACAATCAGAGGTAACTTCTTAGACTATCCATCTATATCTATTGTTAGTTGTAAGAAACATGGTAGCAGCTCCTCAGAGGGAGAATATTCAATAACAGAAATTACTCTAATACCACCTAAGTTACTAACAGGAAAACCCTGTCATGTAGAATCCCTTCTCAGCAACTAACTTGCTGAACTTGCCTGCAGACTCCAATTACTCTTCTTCCTAGTGTGTTCCCTTTCTTCCTCCTCACATAACATTTCAGCTCCTTTATCCTACTGTGCGTCTGGTCAATATCTTATATTCTTAATATTCATCCTGTTAGAATCTTGTACATATAGTAACGCTGGATATGAAGATTAATTATTAGGTTGGTTCTATATTTAGGTTATTTGCCGAAAAAGGGGGTAATTGAATATTCTGTAATTATGTCCTCAATATTTTGTAATTATGGTTTTTCTCTTATAAATTCTATAGAAGAATAAGTTATCTGAATTTTGTATCAAATGCAGACCACATAGAATATGTTTATACCAATTTACAAAATCAAATACAATAAATTATAACCTAATAGTCAAGAATCAACGATCCTAAGTTCTTAGAATTTGTAATACTTAATGACTAATCTGTAATAGCTAATGACTAACTACATTCTAACACTTTTCATGGAAGACTGAGTTTGATGCAATGTGAAGTGCAGCTTGATCATCACAAATAAGCTTCGTTCCATGGATGTTCCCAATTTTTAGTTGTTGTCGTAGTTGCCTAAGCCATGTAAGCTCACAAGTGGCTTATTTTGCTTCTACATTGGATCTAGCAACTATGTTTTGCTTCTTGCTTCTCCATGAGAATAAGTTTCCTCCATAAGAACACAATACTCAAAAGTGGTTGTTTAATTTAGTGGTGATCCTGCTCAATTCACAGAAGAAAAACAAGTGATCTTAGTATTGCATTTCTCTTCATACAATAATCCTTGTCTCGATGTGTTTTTTATGTATGAAGAATACGTGTCATAACATCCCAATGACTATCACAAGGGGTGTTTGTAAACTGATTTACCACACGAACCATGAAACTGATATTGGGTTTGGTGATGGTGAGATAGTTGAGTTTGTCTACCAAGTATCAATATCTTACCTAGTCTTTCAATGGCTCTCCTTGTCTCGGAAGAAGCTTGATATTGGGATCCAAAAGAGTATCACAAGACTGATAGTCAAACATATTAGTTTCAGTAAGAATGTTCACTACATACTTATGTTGATTAATGACAATGCTAGAAGAAGATTGGGCAACTTCAATGCCTAAGAAATATTTGAGAGGACGTAAATCTTTAGTATGAAATGGTTGTGAAAGGGGCTTTTTGAGGTGCCAAACTCTAGTCTCGTCATCACTGATGATGACATTGTCATCAACATAAACAACAAAATAAATGTACCTGGTAGAAGAAGAATGAAAGAAGACATAATGTTCATCCTCATACCAAGTCATGTGAAATTCTATCAAGTCTCCAAGTAATTCACTCCATATGTTTGAGTGAATCTGTTGGCCACTAGCCTAGCCCTGTACCTCTAATGGTCCCATCAGCCTTGTATTCTACTGTATAATCCCACTTGCTCCCAACAAGATTTTTTCTAGGTGGTAGGGTGACTAGCTTCGTAGTATTATTATGTTCTAATGCCTCCATTTCCAGATCCATGGCTTGTTTCCATTTTCTGTTAATTAATGCCTCAAATACAAAAGAAGGTATAGTTGTGGTGTTCATATTTGTGAGAAAGGTTTTATGTGTAGGATTTTTCAAAGGATAGATAGTTTGGTAAGGGGTAAGAGGGTTTAGTCATGACTCTAGTTCCTTTCCTAAGGGCAATTGGGAGATCTAAATTCTATGTAGCTAGTTCATCACAAGTAAGTTCATCATAATTAGCAGAATTAGGATTTATAGGTTCAGATACCTCTTGTTCTAGGGCTGAACTCCTGAACATGAGTAGATTTTGGAATGACCTTTTCTCTATGGGTGTACACTAAATTTTGTATCAACATGTGGTCTAACTGGTTCTATAGAATGGGAATTAGCTATTTATGGTGGAAAAGCCATAAAATAACTGGGTTTCTATTAACAAGAATAGGAGAAAAGTGTTTCGTTAATTACTATTGAACTGTTCATATGTATTGATTCTTAAATATTGAACCTACCTGAATTATGATATAATTTGATGGCTATAGATGCACTTTGTGGTTATCAAGACCCAACTTAACTAACTACCTTAATATTTGTAAGATATAAACTTTTTGTTGCCACAGTAAATTTCAATTTTGTTTAGCTTCACAATGGAGTGCATAAGAATTAAATAAAACAGGAAATTTATATCATATGATCTGAAAGTGACGTAAATAGGAATGCCAGAAAAAATATTAGGTGCTTACTATACTGATGCAATTGTTATTTTTACAGCCATAATGTGAATTTTGTTTTTGTGCTCTGACTGATCACCTATATGGACACAGACGCTCAGCTGTTGTAGATGGCATCATTTCTGAGTATCAGAAGGAAAGGTTACACATTAATTATGACAGTGATAGTGAAGGTGCTAAGATTTATAACCTGCTTGAGACAGCAGAAGAACCTGAATTCCTGATGGCAGATATGAGTCCTGAGCAGCTTAATTCTTTTGCTGCGTATAAGGCCAAATTAAATGTAAGGTTACGTTTCCTATCTTCCAAGAAGTCTATGAGAGAGATATTTATGATTTCGTATCCGTCTTCAGGCAATCAGACAGTCAGAAAAGGAAAAATCAATAGAAAAAGCTTTGAAAGATGCTGGCTTGGGAGATAGAGAAGTTACGCCATTTATGAAGTTACGAGTAGTTGGATTAACTTATAAAACCCGACAAGATAAACCTAAAGAAGGCATGGTAACAATCTGGAATCCAACTGAGAAGCAGGTGAGGTTGGTGAGCCGCAAGGATTAGCTGTATTTCCCTTGTCTTAATAATTAGTCAATTATTCTGTGGTTTAGCTTTGCATGCAAATGTTTTTCTAATGCATGCCTAGCTAATTTTGATACTTTTCCTTTCTTTTTTTATTCTATTACCTTATTGTAATTACTATTTTGTGGAGGTCACTTGATTTCACACAATTTCTTTGTGTAACTAATTTTCAGCGTCTGGAGTTGGTGGAAGGAGGAACATATGTCATTGCAGGACTGATGCCATCAAGTTCTGATTTTGATATCCTTCACTTGCATGCTAGAGGATCTTGTACCAAGTGGTCGCCTTTATCTTCTAATGCAAGAGAACAGTTTAGGTATCTAACAATCATAACATGAAGGGGGAAAAGTGAATTTTTACTTGGCTATATTCTGGGTAGGACACATTCTGAATCCGTCTTATTTTTGTCATTTGTAGGCCATTTTTCCGCAGTAGAAAATCTACCCCGTTATCAAGTTTGGGTGGCATCCCTCTTTCCAAGTATGTTGATGATCTAGTCTGTTTACATATATCTTCCTGATATCTGATTAAAAAAATATAGCTTGCAAATATTTGACATTGTCTTGTCATTATTTACACAGCGAGTTTGACATTGCTGCATATGTTGTGCACGTGGGAGGAGTTTATACATCAAATCAGCAAAAAAAGCAATGGGTTTTTGTCACTGATGGATCCATCATGAATGGTTTACAGTCAGAAAAGTTAATCAACTCCTTGCTTGCTATCTGCTTTTGCTCTCCATTGATTGATCATGATTCATCATTTCCACTAATCAACTACAAACTTGCAGGATCTACGGTATTTACAATGCATTTTTTATTTTATCCGTTATGCATATGGTTACTTTTTATTTCTACCAATTAACTTTGAACTCGTTACTGATATCATGTTCGCTTTTATAACAGAAAAATGTTATCTCATTATTCTGGGCATATTGTTGCATATGAACATATAGGTTCAGATAAAATTTGAATGAACCAGCAAGTTTTACCGCAAATAGAATGTCAATGTCACATGTTCAAGTTGTCTAGTTTGCGAAACATGCGTCGATAAGTTCGATGAAAGTTGTATGTTGATTATATGCAGGTTGGTTTATGTAATCTTATAAAAAGGGAAAAGGACCATACAAATCACATCTGGGTTGCTGATGCTAACGAAAACTCTGCTTATTATTTGAATTTTGATTCCTCAAACTGTTCTCACCTCAGAAATGCTGCCAGCTCCATCAGAAGATGGGCAGACAATTCTAGTTTGGTATATTCATGGAACCTTATCACATCCAAACATGTTTCTACAATACAATGACATCTTTTTGTCTTTTCTGCAGATAATAGAGAAACTGAAGGAAAAGGTGTTGTATGTGGTTGGCGATGATTGTAAAGCATAGGGAAAACTACAGATGTTCCTATTTTGCTCTATTGTCTATGACATTCACATTAGTTAAAGGTTAACCTGATCTTTTAGTCTCTTTTCTTACCAAATATGATTATGTTTTCCTTTGTAATTAAAATTAAAATAATCCTAGAATATAAGTAAAAATTTCAAACTATACACCCTTTGATGTAGGATGGCTAAATAAGGAAAGTACCATGAGGAGAAAATTTGAGGGAGAGAAAAATCTATATGAAAATCTAAAGGCGGAACCAACAATTTACATGCTAATCTTTGGTTATGTAATTTGGCGGGCATTAATTTCTTTAAAAAACTATTAGATTTAAATATCATTTTGTTTTTATTTATTTTGATCAATTTGAAATTTTGGTCTTTATATTTTTGAAAACCTAATTTTAACTATTAATTTTTTATGTTACATTATTTAGTCTGTTTTAATTCAACTCCGAATCTAATTTATTTATTTAAGCATAATAAAAGTACATTTAATTAATTAAAATATAATAAAATATAAACAACTTAAAATTGAAAAAAAAAATGGATGTTTTCACAATAGGGTGTAATGATGACAAATAAACTTACGTGGGTACTCTTTGCATTTATCTGAACTTTAATGGAGAAATCTCGTATTGATTAGGCATTGGTGTTAAGTATAGATAATATTTAACTTTTAAAATTAAATATAAAGTAAAAATTGGTTTTGTCTTTATATTATTTTTGTTTTAAATTATTGAAATAGTTAGTTTAACAGGTAACTAATAAATTATTACATTGTTTTCTTGGTTTTTTATTTCATTTTATTTGAAGATCTTGTTATATAGTTTTTATTTTCCCTTTCTTGTATTTGTTATACTTTTTTGAAATATACTAAATTCACTTAGACTTTTCTTCTTTTCATAACTTTAATTATATATATATATATATATATATATATTATGATTTTGTTTAAACTATATATTACATTTTAGAATATGTCAATTTTAATTTTATTAAATCAAATTATTTTTATGGTATCCATTGATTATTATTTTTTCTTTTCTATTTTTTTTATTTTTTTTTCACATGAGATGTTATCTGTTTCCAATATTTAATCCTGTAAACTATTATCTTCCTTCTAAAATTTAGTTTTTAGTTTTGTTTTATTGGTTCAATTTGTTTCATATTATTAAATTTGCTAAATTTTTGAGATATTTTTCTTTTTAATATTTATAAAATAATGAATATTGTAGTTGTTATAAAGTTTTAATTGATTGTTTACTATTTTCTATAACTACGTAATTTTAATTTGATATTCTATTTTAATATTTATGTAAATTTATTTTTTAATATATAATATTAAAGAAAACTAAATATGTATTGAATTTTTGATAATATTTTATGTTATGAGTTTTATTTTATAAAAAGATATTCAACTAATAAGTATGAATATATTCATTATTTAAATTTTATATTTAATGGGAATGAACACAAGAATAAATATGAATATTTACTCTGAGAATGGATATGTATAAACCGGCACCTGCTATGTTTTATTGTCATCTTGTTTAAGGATAAGAGATTGAAAATGTGAATTGAAAAAAGAAAAAGTATATTTAAGTAAACATACTTTTCCTTGTCATTTTTCTTTTCCTTTTCTATCTAGATATTGAAATATTTGTCCATTTGTTTGTTTTACTTTCATTCTTTTCTTTTTATCTTGTCATTAAATTTGACAAAGAGGGTAGGGTTTCGTAGGTTGACTAGCTATTGACTTGCCAATTCTACAGGTAAAATGGAGGTAAATTGACTTGTTGGTTTGTTTTTAATTAAAAATTAAAATAAATAAATATTTTAAAGATTAAATATTTTGTATTGTATTATTAAAAAATAAAAATATGTAATAATATTATAATTCAAATTGATAATATTTTTAAGATTAAATTCTAATTATAATATAATAAAATAATTTAACATGTAAAAATAATAATTTTCTTAATTTATCAAAATAAAGAAATTAATTAATTAATTTAAAACTTAAAAAATATTTATATTATTATTACTTTTATTAAAAACATAATAATAAAATTAGAAAAGAAAATGGTATAATGGTTTCTTCATGCGCCTTTACTGGAGTGTTGAAAAGACAAAATTGGCTTTAGTTACGCACATAACCTACTATTATATCATCCTTCTGCACAGCTCTCTTTGCCTTTGTCGAATTACTTTAGCTGTTGTGAACCTTATTCTTCTCGCGACCCCATTGCTTCCACCACCCTTATTGTTGTTGCTAATCACTGTTGGTTTTGTTAGTGGTGTCGACTGATCGAACTTTCTTTTATTATTTTCACTTAATTTGTATTTTATGTACTCTAGTTTACTTGATACGTGAATTTCCCTGGTTGCTCAGTTTACAAAGATATTATGGATCTTGGAATTTGTAAAATTTCGAAGTTAATACATTTTTTTTATTGTACATTCTAGAATGTATATTTTTATAAATAAACATATTTTGGAATGTGTTCATTTTTTTTATAAATTAACTATATTATGATCGCATAATCTAGAATATACAAAAGTGTATTTCGGATCGTGGAATTTGAAACGTAGAAGAATGCATTTTAGATCTCATAATTCGAAATGTAAGGCAGCTCTAAATATAAGCTCTAAATATAAGTGTGATTAATGCATTCTAGATTGCATAATTTAGAATCTTAGACAACTATGAATACAAGTGTGATTTGTTTTACGTATATGATTTGTTTTAATTTTTATCTTTACAAATGAACCTCATCATTATGAACGATTTCATGTTGACCAGTGGATACATCTCTTTTGGTGGGCTATGTTGATGAGATCCTGAGGTAAGAAACAAAATTGAATTAATTTGCATAACCAACGGTAAAGAATAGTCTTCTTTGTTCAAACAAACACTTTGTATGTTTTTTTTATAGGATAGGAGAGAATTAAAGTTGATCTCCTATGGTCATAGGATAAATGAATTTAGGATCCCACATTGGTAGATTGAGTCTTTGGTGCTTAATTTTGGGTGTTGCTGCTCAGTAACATCAATTATGAGATGAATAAGATATATGCATTTTTTTATATGTGCCATATCGCCTGTTACTGACATGGCCATCACCCTTATGATGTTTCTGCCTGTAGGTTCGTCATATTGGATTTGACAACAACTACATTAGTGGTGGTTGAGTTGTTTGGTGTGGACATAGGTGATGCCTCTCAAAGATAAGGCAATATGGTGGTTCACATGTTAGACTAAGTTGGCTTTGCAAGGTGTATGAGGAGTCTTGTTTTCATCCTAGATGAGATTGTGTTGTTAGGGCCTATTTGTTGCATATTATAGGACGCACAATCTTTGCTAACAATAGTGTGACATTTAATGTTTTGTACAATTTTTGTTGATCAATTGATTGTTTACGGGCAGTGTTGGACTGTGTTCTTTATTCAACTTATTACTTTCACGTTTTAATTTGTTGATTTTTTGTTGCTTGCTGATATCTGTGAGTTAATCAATTTATTGGTTTTGTTTTTCAACTAACTATTTCTAGACCGAACTGGTTTGTATTCTGATTTCAGTTAATTGCTTCTGTGTCTGAATTGGTTGAATTCTTGCTGTTTATTTTTCAATTGATTGTTTTCGACTTGCAGTTAAGTGATTTTTTTACTGTGTTTCAAACTCACACTTTTGGTAGTTTCAATTAACAGCTCTCATTCTACACTTTAATACTTTCCATCTTTTGTGGAAAATTTTTGAAAATTCAATTCACCCTCTCTTGAACTCAGCCTAAACTTGTTTTCAAACTCCTTATGCATTATATATACGTCTACATTTGATAAAATGTTGCTAAAAGAATATACTAAAACTAACTTCACATTTATAGTCAGATTAACGAGTTCAATTATGATGCAAATATAAAAATGAATTGAACTAAATTATTTGAACATTAGAAGAGAATGAAAAAATTGTATGCCAAAAAAAGAGTTCTTCAAAATGAAACAAAATTAAGAGTCAAAGATAAAAGAGAAAATAAGTTTTGTAGGTTATCTAATAAACTAAAGGTTTATACTATTATAAACTCGAAGTTGATAGTTACATTTGCATGTGACAAAAAATACAAATGTTAAAAAGAAATAGAAATGATGAAATGTGTATCGTAGAAATGATTTAATTCGATAAAATTGATATTTATATTTCCTAGAGTGCAATACATCATTTGAAAAAAAACTACACAAAATAAAAATGTGTAATTGAAATAGTGATGAGAAAGAAAGTATCTTAAGGATTTGAGTGAATTTAATAAATATCAAATAATTCGAACAATTGGGAAGGAGAATGAAGAATTATGTAGCAAAAGAAATATTCTTCAAAAGAAATAAAATAAATAACCAAAGAGAATAGTGAAAAATCAGGTTTTTTTAGCTTACCTAATAAAGTAAGGATATTTTAATAATTTAAATAAAGACAAGTATAGGAACGAGAATGGAAAAGTATATACATTACGCATCCTTGTTCCCATACACAATTTAAATAAATTAGCTTTATTCATATCCTTACCCATGTCTCATTAATGTTGGAAATTTTCCCTTCAAAATTGAAACAGGTTTTGACAATATTGTAAGGGCATGTATATTTGTCATCACGGCAGATGGTGTCGAATGAGTGGGAGCTAGACTGTAAGAATCCACCAATGGTGGTGATGGAAAAGCTTCCTCAGTCTCCTAGTGAAATGTGGGTGGCTCTGGCACATATTCCATATGGTCTTCGTTCAAGTCCACATTAAAAGATTGTGACTCAATACGTAGCCTAACTTGACGAGCAATGCCAACTCCTTGGCCAGTGGCCCGATCAGCTGCCTATAGTTCCTCCATCAGGTCATAGTGCCTGATAGGTTTAGCCCTCCACTTAGTTGCCCTTAGCTTTACCTGGAATAAACATTTTCAAGTACATTACTTCAACTTAAATGTCAACTAAGGATTGACAATGTAAATTAATACAAAATTAAATTCATTCATATAAAAAAATTATTTAACAAACTTCCATAAAATTTAATACAAAATTAAATTTATTCATATTAAAACTTATTTAACTAAATAAAGATTATTTATAAATTCTTAAATATTTTTAGTTCAATTAAATTATACACACAACTACTTTTTTTAACTTATTCATAATTCAAAAATAATTATAGAATGTATTTATAATTACTAAATTAATTCAAATCCTAATTAATTCTAATATACAGTAAAATGAAACAATTATTTGTAATAAATAAAAATAAATAACTATCTAATTTAAATTTTTAATTCAAATAAATACATTATTATAAATAATCCAAACATCATTTCTAATTATAATAAATCTCATCTGTTAAAGTCAAATACTCAAATTATGTTTAAATACATATAATAATATTTAAAATTAATAAAAATTTTAAATTAATATGATTTCTATATCTTCTAAAATAATTACCAGCACATCTTAAATAAACGAATTTATAAATAAAATAACCTTCTACAATAGCCTTAAATACAATATATTTAAAAAATACATATAATCGATTAGGTTAAGCTAACGTAATCGATTAAGTAAAAAAAAATTATTGTAATCAACTGTTAAACTACGTAATCGATTATAAGTATAAAATAGAGGCACGCAGGTATAAGGCATCAAACTTGGGTTTTTCTTACACTAGCACCGCGCTTCCTACACCAGCACACAACGAACAACACTTCCGGCATCAGCACCAACACACCACGACAGCGCTTCGAGCACTAGCACCACAAACAAGCGCTTCCTGCTCCGGCACCCACCGGTTCCACCACCAACGACGCTTCCTACACCAACACCCATAGCTTTCAACAATGAACAATGGCACAATTTTCTCCACTGGATGCAGAGCACAACTTTATAACAAAAGATTCAAATTCACTTCAAACCGTCAACGTCATGGTATGAGTGCTTTCCGTGGAAATCTCTAGAAAGCTATGGGAATCTCTGCAACTTAGCTTCTAAGAGGTACTTCAGACTCTCTCTATGTTCTCAGTTTCTTTGCATGTGAACGCAGAGTGAAAAAATAATCAAAACAAATGTATGAGTGACTGAATGACGCTACGCATAGGTGAAGGCAGTGAACGAGGATAATAATGTAAATTTATAAATGTGACGTGTCTTTCCTACTCCCTCATTTTCTTTGCTAGCATTTTCCATTAAATCATTAGAGGCGAACCTATAAACATCCCGCAAATTTGTCTCTTATTGCAGTGTAAGAGTTTTTTCTAATAGACCTAAGAAAGTGAAATTTCTAAATTCTTTTTAAATTTATATAAATCAATAAAAGTTTAAATAAATCCAGATTCAAAATTTTCAGAAAAAAAAATAAAAAAATAAAAATACTACAACAAATAGTAATAGTAATGATAAATGAGTATCTTCATACTTCACTTAAATATATAAGATGATCTCATCTTGATTAATTTTTACTCACATAAATCCTCTAAAATTAAATTTTCATTCCCAATTTTTTTTAATTTAATATGTACATTATGATCATGTCACACATATATAATAAAATTAAAAATTAGTGTAATAGCACCAATACAATAAATCAGTCCATAAAATCTGTGCCCCTATATTATAATGAATTTTGCTTCCAATTCCATTTGACTTTTGAATTAGAATTTAGTTTGGTTGATCTAATTGAAAAAGGGTAAGGTGGTGTAGTAAATGATGAGGTTACATGGTGAAAAGATAGGAAAGTAGACTCAGGTTAATGTTTGTCTATTCCATTTGACCCTCGTGGTGTCTAGATGAGAGGTATAAGAAGAAGATGGCGCAGGTCATGGAGATTCTAAAAGACAGTGGCAACTTAAACGAAAAGATTTTGTTCTTAATTCTCCATCCAATCTAATTAAATCTGCATTGGAACATTATAAATTTCATATGAATGGCTTTGGGTTTTTTTTCCAATAGACCTAATAAAGTAAATTTTCTAAATCTACTGATCAATCATTGATTGATTGAAATTTAATTTAATAGTTTAGACTGAATTAACATCTTTATTCATTTATTATTAGCAATAGGTAATTTAATTTAAACAATCTCATGATTGAGACTAATATGATTTAAATGATTGAGACTTGTATGAATTCATGATTCAGACTTATCAAAATTAGATGAATACGCAAATATAAGTCAAGAGAAGTTAAAGGAGTCACAAGTATTCTAATAAAATGAATTTCTGTTAAAATATTTCCTCCTCTATCACCTCCTAAGGAAATCAAGTATATTCAGAGTATTTGTCGAAGTTGTCAAATGAAGTATTTTCAGTGTAAAGTGCTAACATTTTCATCAAATTTGAAAAGGAAAAAAGACGACATCCAATAGATTATAATGTACTCTTTACAAAATTTAATAAGGATTTAGAATCAAATTTTTGAATCTCAATTCTTAAAGAAAGAAAAATGAAACACATGAAATTTGACCATAATTTATATGGAAGTTCGACATGTTTTCACTCTGGCATATTAGACTTGTTAGTTCGTTTATGAAAATAAATTTTGTAAATGAACGACATTCATCAAATCAATTCTAGTTAAATTAAACATCAAACAGAAGAAAATCCTAAAAAAAATACTCACAACTATGCATCAACAAGTAAAACAGCAAGATGCTCTACGGTGCTACAAAGACAATCCATATATAACTAATATAACCCTTACTGAAAAATATCAAAGTATCTCAATCATATAAATCATACATAACTACATACAGATTTGGATCCGTATATAAAATTCATACATAATAAATCAGTATGTAAAATCCGTATGTAATGATCCGTAGGTAATTCCATACAGATTTGGATCCGTATATAATTACATACGGATTTGGATCTGTAGGTAATAAATCTGTATGTAAAATCTGTATATAATGAATTTGTATGTAATGCTAAAGTTACATACGGATAAAAATTCGTATGTAATAATCTGTATGTAAATCAAGAATTTCTTGTAGTGCTTAAA
>Ga0209700_102834_pt1 | contig 34428 bp, 19 predicted proteins | sample SiratroredBW_FD_187528 | JGI IMG/M metagenome (GOLD analysis project Ga0209700, IMG submission 187528) | Root nodule microbial communities of legume samples collected from California, USA - Siratro red BW (SPAdes) (version 2) | ecosystem: Host-associated > Plants > Roots > Nodule | place: USA...
AAGTAATCCAAGATTGAACATTGAAAAGTTATAAAGAAAGTCTTGAGATATTTGTAAGGAACAAATAATCACATGCTTAAATGAGATATGATCATCTTGAGGTGATTGAATATACAGATTCAAATTAATTATGGCTGTATAGATACAAGAAAGTTTACATTGATTATGTGTATCTTTAGTCAGATGAATGATTTCATAGAAAAGTGTGAAGCAGCTAGTCGTTGCTGCATCCACATGAAAGTTGAATTTGTGGCAGGCTTTGAGGCCACATTTCAGGCTAATTGGCTACAAAATATTATTTCAGGACTTGGGGTTGTTAACATTATTGCCAGGTCGCTGAAAACTTATTGTAATAATTCCGTAGCAGTCTTCTTTTCTAAAAACGACAAGTATTCCAAAGGTGCTAAACTTATGGAATTGAAATACTTTGTCGTTAAAGAAGAAGTTCAGAAACATAAGAGTGCCAATACAACATGTCAGCACCAATCTTATGATTGTTGACCCTTTAACAAAAGGGTTATCGCCCAAATTATGTACTGACCATGTAAAGAATATGGGCATTATGTGTACTAGTGAATGTTGAATGGTGAATGTTATTATTAATGACTATTTGACACTCTGAGTTCATTATTGTGCAAGTTTCTGAAATCCATGTTTTCTACTTTATGAATATGCATGCAAATTATGATTATGATGTAGAAAACAAATTATGTTATTGATGATGAAAGATGACATTATGTTTGAACCCATTATAGACTTCTCATTATGAGGTCATATTAAAGGGGGGACGATACAGTAGTACATGGAAGGAAATGTGTCGATTGAATGACATGTAACCGCCATGACTCTTATTATTCCTATATCTTTAAGTATGACGAATGATGGAACCAATTTATTGAAGGTCCTTTAATACGCATTATGATTTATTAAATCATGAAGTATTATGGCATCACATGAGTCAAGTGGGAGAATGTTAGAAAATAAATAAATTATTCCATAATGTGACTCATGTGAAATATCATTATGGCCTATATGTGATTTAATAAAATAAAAGGAGGTATTGGTAATTATGAGAAGTTGTTTATTTCATAATTATATGATGGTAACTAACTTGATGGGAGTCTGTTATAAATATTATTGATGATAACCAAATTAATAGAAATTGGTTATTATTTTATAATAACTGATGGTAACCAATTTGATGGACATTGGTTATATAAAGATATAGGGTTCTGTCTCTGTAGTAAGAGAATTCTACACAATATACCATCAATAAAGTATGTAGAGTAAAAGTAACTGAAAGAGATAGATTGAGATAAGGAGATTGAAGTACAATTGGTTGGATCTCTAATAGATCAAGGTAAGTCTCTCTCACTATCATATATTATGTGAGAATCATAAATTCTAAGATTCTGTGGAATATTTATGAATGATTATTCTTAATTATGTTTAAACTTACATCACTCACCTCAGTCTCCCTTGTTTTACAGCTCTTCCAACTTACATTGATAAGATAGATAAATCACACTGCCTCACCTCAGTCTCCCTTGTTTTACAGCTCTTCCAACTTACATTGATAAGATAGATAAATCACACTGCCTCACAGGTTCCATTTACCTATCCTTGTTCGTTGTTGAGTTTGAATTTCTATATCACTTGAATTTGAGTAATAATGACTTCTCAAGGATCCAATTTGGTTCCCATGGTTGTCATAATCTATCTATTGGTACTCCTTCCCATCAATGTGTAAACTCTTCGGTTCTTCGTTATCTTGATTTATCATTCAACCATGGTGCCATCACTAGTCTTCAGTGGCTTTCTCATTTTTCCTCCTTGAAATATCTGAACCTCGATGGCATTGATCTTCACGAAGAAACCAAATGGCTTCAATTAGTCATCATGCTTCCATCACTTTTAGAGCTCCACATGCGTAATTGTCATCTTAAAGACTTGAGTCCCTCTCTTCAATATGCTAATTTTACTGCACTCAAAGTTCTTTCTCTTCCTGGAAATAATTTTCAGTCCAAGTTACCAAAATGGCTGTTCAATTTAAGTTCTGGTATCTCTTCTATTGACCTAGGGTCAAATTTTTTGGAAGGTCAACTACCTAAGGCGTTGTTAAATCTTCAACACTTGGAAGTTTTGAATTTGAAAGACAATAACTTCAATGGACCAATTCCACATTGGATAGGAGAATTTGAACATCTGCAATATCTTAATCTTAGAAAAAACATGTTTTCTGGATCTGTTCCTACAAGTTTGGGAAATCTATCATCCTTACTTTACTTGGCGGTTAGCTCAAATAGATTGACAGGAGTTGCGTCCGAAAAAACTTTTGTCAGACTGTCAAAACTGAAGGAGTTAGCTATATTCATGTCACCACCATTAATCTTTGATTTTGACTCTCACTGGGTTCCACCTTTTCAACTTGAGCGATTAATTCTTGCATTTTCAGGTCCTAAATTTCCTGTCTGGTTATACACACAAAAATCTCTTGAATATCTAAGTATTTATGAATCATCATTTGAGGCTAAAGGGAGATTTTGGAATTTTCTGTCAAGAATGAAAGAAGTCCATTTAGAACATAATTCGATAGATGGGAACTTGTCAAACGTGTTGTTGAACTCTCCTTTCATATCTTTGACCTCAAATAATCTGAAGGGTTGGTTGCCTCGATTATCATCCAAGGTGGTGGTTGTACGGTTGTCAAACAACTCATTAACAGGAAACATGTCTTCTCTCTTGTGTGATGATAAGATGTTGAATGGGAAAAGTAACTTGGTGTACTTGGACATATCACTTAATCTTCTGTCAGGAGGTCTTACAAATTGTTGGGAAAAATGGAAATCATTGGTTCATGTTAATTTGGGAAGCAATAATTTAACCGGCAAGATACCCCCATCAATGGGCTTGTTATCTAATCTTACATCATTCCATCTACATGAAAATAAGCTCTATGGAGAGATTCCTTCCTCGTTGAAAAATTGTCATTCATTGTTAATCTTTAATGTTCGTGAAAACAACTTTTCAGGAAACATACCAAATTGGATACCGCATGGTGCAAAAGTTCTCCAATTAAGATCCAATCATTTTACAGGAAATATGCCAGCACATATATGCCAAATGTCTTCCCTCATTGTTTTGGATATTGCAAATAACAAAATCTCAGGACATATACCCAACTGCCTTCACAATATCACAACCTTAGTTTCCAGCAAAACTTCACACAACAAGCTTTCTTTCTTCTTTCCCATGCGTGAAGGTTGCCACTACACCTTTGAAGACAATCTTGAGCTGGTTATAAAGGGTCTAGCATTAGAATATGGAAAAAACCTGCACTTTATGAGCTTAGTTGATATGTCAAGTAACAATTTGTCTGGAACGTTACCTCCCCAAATGTTTAGCCTCACTGGATTATGTTCCTTGAACTTGTCCCACAATAAATTAACAGGAAAAATACCAAATGAGATTGGACACATGAGCAAGTTGGAGTCCCTTGATTTCTCAACAAACCAACTTTGGGGTGAAATTCCCCAAACTCTGTCAAATCTGTCGTTTTTGAGTTACTTAAACCTGTCATTCAACAATTTCAGAGGCAAAATACCACCAGGAACACAACTTCAAGGGTTCAGTGCACTTAGCTATATAGGTCATCGTGATCTTTGTGGACCTCCATTGACAAATATAAGCTTCCAAGATGGTAAATCTAAAGATGCAAAACAAATAGATGAGGATAGGTCTGAATTTTTGTCATGGTTTTATATTGGAATAGAAACTGGATTTGGCATGAGTTTTTTGGGACTTTGCTGTGCCCTTCTCTTAAATAGAAAATGGAGGCATGCTTACTTCAAGTTTATCTATGGTTTGATAGATCGACTCTATGTCATGGGACTCATCAATATAAATTCCTTCTGATTGCATAGCGCTAAGTAAAACTTTCAATTGAGGTTTTATTTTTCTGTTTATAGAAATTGATCATCTTAGAGGTTTTATATCACACATGCCATCACTCATTAGGTTTATCATAATGATAATGCTTTTATTATATTACATCTTCAGGCATTCCTCATTCTTCAAAAGGGAACAAGTCATCAAGTGTAAAAGAAAACAAAGACAGTGATGCAATTTTGATGACAACAACTAGCAATGTCCATGTGGATTAGCTCAAGATTTAGATTTTGTTTATTGTTAGTTATTTTTATTCCATTAAGAGATTGTGATGAGAGTTCTGTACTTCTCTTCTGTTTCTTTATTTTCCCATGTAATCTTTGCAGCATTATCCTAGGAAGCATATAGTTTGAATAAGTTTCTGAAGATGTATCCATTTTCATTTCCAAAAACCTTTACTTTACTCTCGCAATTTAAGTTTCTTGATCATTTATAATTCTAGTATTCTTTTCATCTGCCAAGTCTTTAGTTTACCTGGCACATTTTATCCGTCTCATGTTTTTCATTAGTTTGAAACTTCTTAAAGGTTATATCTGAAAAAAAATTATATTTTACAAAATTTAAAATGTTTAAAATTTGAATTATTTTTCTTTTAATTTCTTTTATTTTTAAATGTTTTGTTTCAATAAATTAATTCAATTTTTTTAAAATTCTAAATTCTCAATTTAGATAGGATAATTTAGTTTTTACTATATAAAAAGTTAAATAAACATTTTAAAATTTTGAAAAGTTAGATAATTTAAATATTTGTCACTGTATAAAATAACATTTAATAATTAAACAATATGCGGCACTTTACGTCAATATTAAGTATAAAAGAAGAGAAATAAAAAAAATAACATATAAAATGGAGACCGGAGAGTAAAACTGATTAAAAAAGAGAAAAATAATAAAATATAGAAAAGTAGACGTTAAAAACTATAATATTAGTAGGCATATATTATTTATTCTAAAAAATATATATTAGATGAACACGAAAGGAATACGTTAGAAATTTGTGTACAGAGTTAAGTGTAGCAGTGTATAATTTTTTTTGTTTTTACCAAAATACCCATCTTCTTGTGTTTTCTTCTCAGGTGTGTCTCTGTAATAGGGAGACAGAGGGAGAGAACAGTGAGAAAGCGATGGCTATGGCGAAGAGTAGCAAGAGCACCACCTCCTTAACCGTCCCCAATCTCTTCCTCATCTTCACCCTCCTCTCCCTTTTCTCCCTCTTCATCTTCCTCTTCTTCCCCACCGCCACAACCCTCCACTCCTCTCCCTCCCCTCACGCTTCTCCCACCATCAACGTCTATGTCGCCGACCTCCCCCGATCCCTCAACTACGACCTCCTCCACCGTTACTGGACCTCATTCTCCGATTCCCGACTCCCCACTGACCCAGATCACCAGGCTCCCCTCTCCCTCCATCCAACGCCCAAATTCCCGCCCTACCCCGACAACCCTCTCATCAAACAGTACAGCGCCGAGTACTGGATCACGGGCGACCTTATGACCCCACCTCAACACCGCGCCACTTCCTTCGCCAAGCGCGTCCTCGACCCGCGCCTCGCCGACGTCGTTTTCGTTCCGTTCTTCGCCACGCTCAGCGTGGAGATGCAGCTCGGAGAGAACAAGGGCGCGTTCAGGAAGAAGACCGGGAACGAGGATTACAAGCGGCAGAGGGAGGTCATGGACGCGGTTAGAAGCACCGAGGCCTGGAACCGTTCCGGCGGACGAGACCACGTGTTTGTGCTAACCGGTGCGTTTTGGAAACCGTTTTTTTCTTTGCAAAATGTGAGGGTGTTTCGACTTATGAGTTTCTAGTCTTTGGATTCTCAGGGTATTAAAACTGAAGCGTTGTTTGGCAGACCCGATGGCCATGTGGCATGTGAAAGATGAGATTGCCCCTGCTGTTTTGCTCGTTGTGGATTTTGGTGGTTGGTATAGGCTTGATTCCCGAGGTTCTAACTGTACCGAGAGTGGTGTGATTCCTCATACTCAAGTTTCTGTCATTAAAGATGTCATTGTGCCTTACACGCATTTGCTTCCGAGGTTGGATTTGTCACAAAACAAGGAGCGTCACCAGCTTCTGTATTTCAAAGGAGCTAAACATAGGCACCGGGTTAGTATTGAACTACTCATGTTAACTTCGGTACTTTTTATGTGTTTTATGTTGTGCTTGCTGTTACCATCATTGATATTATTGTGGGAAATTGCGAACCAATGTGGCTGGTGCAGCAAAAATTGTAGAAGCTTGATGTTGGGGTCGCAATCGGGGTTGTGGGGTTTTGTTCAAACCTTGTGACATGTGATTGAGTTCGTTGAGTGAGTGTTGTTCCTTTTGTCTAATTGTACTTGATCTTGATGGGATTTTCGCATCAGATACATTCGTTCTTGGATAGATTTACCTTTGGACTGTAGTGACACTCTCTTATCGATGAAGTTGTTTATCTTTTTCGACTCAAGATGTATGAAAAAATGCCTCTGCCGCTGCCCCTTGGTGAGGTTGAAGAAAGTTCCAAACTTGAGCAGATCTGCCATCTGTGTCTGCGTTTCTACAATTGTTTTCAGAAAAGAAAAACTGTATTGGCCTCCTCTATTCTTTAGAGTATTGTTGTTGCTCAGAAGTTTTTTGAGGCAAAATATTCTTCTTTCTGTTTCTGATTATAAGACACCCTCCTCCTTCTTTTGGACGTTCTTTGTGATAAGAATACCAAGACAGAAGGCATTATTCAATTACTGGCCACTTCTTTGCAACGTGCACGTCAAGTAGATAATATCTGTTACTGTGATATTGCTCTCTTCCTGCCTTTTTTGCAATAAAGTGGGATATGCCTCTAGATAGATATAGATAATTTTAATATAATGCTTGTTTATAATTTGTGATTGCAATATGAGCATTATGGTTTTTCCTAATTTGTTTATGCTTGTTCATACATGCACTAGAAGTTTTAATCAGTCTGTCATCTGGGCAAATATGATTCATGACTTTAAATGACATTTTGATTTACTGAAAAACCTGTTATGGGAAGTATAACATTGTTTTCCTTTTTCTAAATGTATGATTTACCCTTTGAGAACCATTAACAAAATAGGTCCAATGTTTCCTACCTCATACATCAAACCTACCTTTTGTCACTGGAAAGATATTTGCTTTAGATTTTTGCAGCTGAATTTAGAAGTTATTAAGGTTAAGGATTGATTTGATCTATATAATTTACTTAATGAATATATCTAGTTTTGTAAACAATTTTTATTCATCATGTCTTCATTTGGAGATTGGGGGGACTACATTGAAAAACTTCGTTGTCATAAGTAGCCTACATCATAATGTTGGTAATAAACATTTAACATCCTTGGAGGATTTTTTTCTCATGGTCAAATGCTAATTTATTTCGGCTCGGCAAAGCATTGGAAATTTGATTCCACACTGTATTTTATTGTAAATAGAAACCAATAATTCATTATACTCATCCAACATACATGTGGTCTTTCTGGTCATTCTAATTGTGATACCTAAAAGCATATCTGTTCCATGCTTGTCTCATTCATTGACATATATTTCAAATTCCAGGGAGGTTTAATTAGAGAGAAGTTATGGGATCTAATGATTAATGAGCCTGGTGTTATAATGGAAGAAGGTTTCCCTAATGCAACTGGGCGAGATCAATCAATAAAAGGGATGAGAACATCAGAATTCTGTCTGCATCCAGCTGGAGATACACCGACTTCATGTCGACTTTTTGATGCAATACAAAGTCTTTGTATACCTGTCATTGTCAGTGACAACATTGAGCTGCCATTTGAAGGTATGGTGGATTATTCAGAATTTTCTGTCTTTGTGGCAGTTAGTGATGCACTGAAACCAAGCTGGCTTGTCAATCATCTTAAAAGCTTTTCAAAAGAGCAGAAAGCTAGGTTCCGCCAAAATATGGCTCGGGTACAGCCCATTTTTGTCTATGATAATGGTCATCCTGGTGGTATTGGACCAGTACCTTCGGATGGTGCAGTGAATCACATATGGAAGAAAGTTCACCAAAAACTGCCAATGATAAAAGAAACCATAATTCGAGAGAGAAGAAAGCCACCTGGTGTTTCAGTTCCACGACGTTGTCATTGTACTTGAATTTAAGTAGTTCTTTGTTTTTCTTCTTTTAAAGGGACGAGATATCAGTTAATATCTGGTTCGGTCTTGGACCAAATTCTTTTCTTTTGGTGGGAGGAGGTTGTTAAATCTTTAGATAGTTAATATTTATTTGTATGGTAGAAGTTAGTTGCCATTGACCCTGAATAGTGTGTTACTAGGTATTTCAATCTCGTTGCACCTGAATTGATATGTTTCCATGGTTCTCATTGTATGTTAGACTGATAAGTTTTTCACAGTGAAATATCGATCGATAATTTTATTGTTTCTTATTTGAGTAGCTGATTTCTCCTTTAAAAGTTTTCTCATTGAAGCTTTGTTGTAATAACAAACACCCATCCCTTAATAGACTTTAACTAAATAATGAGGATACGTGGTTCTTGAGTTCTCTTAGTAATTAACCTCAATTACTTAATAGACTAACTAAATAATGAGTTATTTTGTGATTAGTTAATGATACAAGATGCCGCAGATCTCTTATTAGGTAAATTGAAGTCTCTAAATCCGCATGGTCTACGCAAAAACCAGAAGAATTTCAATTTAATGTCTGATATGCGTAAGGGTCTAGCTGCAGCAAGAAGGGAACACTACAGAAATGGTGCTCACCACAAGACCAACCACAAGGGGAATAGTTTTGCTGACCTTTTCTGGGAATTCCTTCATAGTAGCATTTCAAAACATCATAGTAGCACATTCAGAATAATGAGTTATTCATCTCCAAAAAGCAGATATTCAGAATTCCAAAGAATGGGGCTCACTAGGATATGAGGAAAAGGAGAGGAAGCTTGTGACTGTACCAAAATGTGTATCTGTGATAACGATATTTTCAATATTTAAGTAAAGGAAACAATTCCATATTTTTTTGGAGGTTCCTTCCTTAGGGATGAAAATTCTTGTAGGAATATATACATTTCCTTCTACAGCAATAACTTTTGGCGGCAATATGCTTTCAACTTGGGCAATGCTTATACCTCTGCACGACTGTGGTTAAAACTAAGGCAATTATTATCTGCACACACCATTTTTGAACCTACACCCTTATAATTGGATTAAATTATTGAATTGCTCCGTCACTTTATCTTTCACTACATCCCACCATTGTCGTTGCTGCACCATCACTATTGGAGAAGAAGAGAAGGAGACGCTGCAAAATAATCTCGTTTCGAAAAGCTTTGTCTCGAACCCAAAAGTGTCCTAGAAAGCTCTTTCTGGAACAAGTGAAAGCTTGTTCTGAAAAACATTTTCAAATAACGTATTTTGGAAGGTATCATATACATTTTGGAAAGTTTGTTTTGGAATATATTTTATGCGTTCTGAAACTTTTATTCTGGAAGTCTTGTTCCAGAAATCTTATTTTATTCCAAAAAATATGTTTCAGCATGTATTTCATAAATTTCTGCTCCAAACAAATTTCCACAACAAATAATTCAGAAGTCACTTTTAAAAAGGATAAAAATGTCATTTTGAAAAACTATTAGGATGCAATTTCAAATTGAGGGGAGAAGGAAGCAATTGCCTATAACTAATCTATAAATAATACAATTCAAGGGAACACAAATAGCAACTTTTGCTTCGTGTCGTCCACATAAAATATTCAAAAATAAATGCAAATGAAACCTAAAACAAGAAAAAAAAAACACCGTGTAGCTTCATCCGTGCGCAACATATGTTTATTCCAACTATCTGATACGTGTCTGACTCTCATTATACCTCTCTCATTTTTCACTCAAACTCTCACCCACGTTGTTATTTGTCTCTCTCTCCTATCCGACTCTCTAATCTCCCACTCACACTTTCTATCCATAATCCTAATCTTACTTTTCAAGTTTTGCCAAAATCATGTTACAATGTAATGTAAACTGCTTTCATATCTCTCAAACCCTATACTACTTCCCGAAAATGCAATATTTTTTGCGTGGCGTAAATTGTGTTGTCTTCTTCAAAGCATTTTTTTGCAGTGTATACTTTGTCAAAACAATGACTGCATTATGTATACAACCTTTGGGCAACGGGGATATAGATTGGAATGGGTGACAGGAGAGGCCATTCCCAACACCTTGAAATTCTACACCCTTGAAATTATATTACAAATTATGGAGTATTATGATTTGTGTTAATCAATGTAAAATGAACATATTCTCTCAAGTTTCAATAGTTCATTCTCATAAACTCTTATTGAGTACAAGACTTCAGTCAAGGGTGAGTTCATCCTCATAAATCCCTCCTGAGTACAAGACATCGGTCAAGGGTGAGTTCATCTCCATGAACCCTTATCGAGCACAAGATTTCACTTGGTTAAGGATGAGTTTATCTTCATGAACCCCCACTCAGTACCTGAGTATTAGCAGAGTACATTACCTTAGTTAAAGGTAACTTCACTTGGTTAAGGGTGAGATCATCCTCACAAACTCCTACTGAGTACAAAACCTCGGTCAAGGGCGAGTTCATTCTCATGAACCCCTACCGAGTACAAGACCTCGGTCAAGGGTGAGTTCATCTCCATGAATCCTACCAGACTTCACTTGGTTAAGGGTAAGTTCATCTCTATTAACTCTCATTGAGTATCTGCCGAGTACTGGCAAAGTGCATTACCTTAGTTAAAGGTAACTTTATTTGGTTAAGGGTAAATTCATCTCATGAACCCCACTGAGTACCTGTCGAGTGCCAACAGAGTCCTTAGTTAAAGGTAACTTCACTTGGTTAAGGGTGGGTTCATCTCTATCAACCCCCACTAAGTACTTGTCGAGTATCAACAGAGTACATTATCTTAGTTAAGGATAACTCCACTTGATTAAAAGTGAGTCCATTTTCACAAACCTCCAATCAAGCACCAACTAGATACATGCCAAGTATGAGACCTTGATTTGAATATTACCTCTACAAAATATTAAATGTCGTTAAGACTTTTACCTAATAATAGATCTCAATCCAAGGAAATTGTCCAAGTACCCGGTACTTCAATATTCATCCAAGTTTATTCATGTGCTTGAAATTTATCCAAATTATTGACAAGAAGCAAATGTTAATTCGAAAATACAAGATAAATTTTTCAAGTTAAGTAAGCTATTGAAACTTAAGAACCAAGTAATCCCGAGTACGACACTTAAACAAATTTTACAATCACAATTGTCTTAACCTTCTCAAACTCATAATTGGAAAACCTAAGAAAACTTTACACTGTGACAAAACAAGCATCATACTTAAGCAAAAATCTAAAATTTCCATCGAAACCTCATTGTCTTATACAAAATATTCATTCAAAAGAAGGCAAAAAAATACACTCAATCTAACTATGGCTATTCTACAACTTCAACATGCTCCTCAGGTTGAGAAGGGCCAGCTATAGAGGGGTCACCTTGAGGGCCAACAGTTGAGGGCTCTTCGTCTGGGATGTCATCAACCAGCATGAGCTCATTCTTATAAAAATCTTTGTTAACATAAAATTTGCCTTCATCAGCGGGTATCTATAAAAATAGGTTGCTTGGCTAATTGCCTTCAGGAAGTCAAATAAGTGTTGCTCCAAGATATATCTCTTGAGACATTTCAGCTCTCTCGTAAAGTCTTCCACCTCTTTCTTCAAGTTCTCATTTCGTAGTTGTTTAGCATTATGAGAAACTGTCATGTGTGAGGTTTGACTTCAAGAGCTTGGCCTCCTCCCTCAGTTTTTTATTATCCATGGTGAGCTCGTCAAGTTGAGATTTTTGTGATTGCTTCACCACTTCACACCAAGAATGAGCCTCTGCAGCAATTTTCAATTTCCCGTATAGGTCCTCATTTCAAAACAGGATCTAAGGAGCCCCTTGTCTTGGATAATTCTCTCTTAACACCTTCGAGCTCCTTCTTCACCTTATCGATCTCTGACGAGGAAGAAACTTTGCGATCGCATCCACCAACTCCTCTGGCAAGGACCTGCAAAACAAAACTTTCTCAGCATTGTTGATGTGTAACGCAATTTTCTCAGACACCTTCATCTCAACCCCAAGGAGCTTATCTCCTATAGGAGTGAAAGGTTTGCGCTTTTCTTGGCGGTTTCTCTTAAATGACTTAGACAATGACTTGGAATGAGAATGCCTACGAGAAGCCTTCTCCGTTTTCTTCCCCTTTTTGTCCTCTTTGGAAGGGTGAATTGCGGTCAAAGGTTGCATCACTATAGGCCTTGACTGAGCAAGGAAGTCACTGTTGGTGTACTCAGCCACGTGATCCTTGATGCTGCAACTTGATCTTCTTCATATTCCAAGTTGCTCAACCTCAATTGTTTGAAAAAGTTCTTTCCTTGTTGAGTAGAGGAAGCCATAATCTCTGCAATAGAAGACAAAATTCAGCAAAGTTAAAAATATTTATACTTGGTCAAAGTAAAACTAAACTTTACCATCAAACTCGTCTTTAGGATGAGAAGATACGTATACATCAAGGGGTTTTTAGGTCGGCAACTTCTTAGGAAAGCTCTCCAAAACTGAAATAGTCTTTATCCCCTTGGTCAACATCATCGATTTTGGCTAAGAGTTTATTTTGGTAGGACTATTGGTCCAATAAAAAGGAAACATAGGATTTTCACCATTGTAAAAATATTTCTTCCCATCCTTCTAAATTCCAACCTTGAAAAATGATTTTTTGAAATGCTTGTAAAGGTTGTGTAGGGAGCCAAATGCTTGTAAAGGTTGTGTAGGGAGCCAAAAAACACAACTTTAGTTAACCAACTAGAGATAGCCATGTCACCTAATTCCCCAGTCAAGTACAATAAAAAAAATAAAAGAATTTGGTGACTGACAGTCAAGTTAAGCATCCTACAAACTAAACGAAATGTTTGCAACGCCACCCAACTGTTAGGATGAAGTTGGTTGGGTGCAACATTAAGCACTCGAAGAACTTGCATGGTCATCTCGTCAAAAGGGAGCTTAACATGAGCATTAGTAAACAAACAGGTATAAAAATAGAAAAAATCTTCATCAATGCCTTTTTGGCCATGACATACATTTTCATTCCTCTTACGACACTCAATATTTACAATGTCATCATCCGTGGAACTCTCCAACATGCTAGTGACATTGGCGAAATCAACTAAGTCCTCATGAATCCTATAGATAGAAAACTCTTCCCTCACCTTGTAATCCACCCACTCATGCCCCGACCTCAACGAGAGGGTTTTGTCTTCCTCTTGAATCCTTGGTCTATTATAACAATTTCAATTGTCGGAACATTGAATGCAAGGGAAGTAACCTCAAAGGAACTCTCTTCTGAGCTCAATGAAATAATCTCGACTATCTTCAGCCTTGACTCTCTGTTAGATGACTCCGAAAATTTCGAACTCAAGCTACTCAACATGATAACCGAGAACGGAAAGAAGAAAATACCTAGTTGTTGAAGCAAGACGACAACAACGAGAAGGTTTTTCTCTGAGAAGGGAAAGAGATGAAATGTGGTGGCCCAGTGCTAACTAAGACCCTATCTATATGAGTGGAAAATGCATGGACTAGAGTTTGAGACATCTTGCTATCCACACTGTAAAGTCTACACCATTTAATGACCACAAATGACTGACCTTCACTTCAAAATATTTAACCATTTTGACAACGCTTAGACTCCAAGATTCCCAAGCCGCCTTCAGAGAGACGTTTTATCTTAAGACTCTTTGCGATTTCAACCAAGAGTTGAATCACTCGAGCCTTAGGGGGCCTGTGCATCATAGCCCGAGAACACTGTCTACGAGAAGTCAGTTTCAAAGTTATTTTTAGCAGCACAGAGATGAACCAACCGAGTTCATCATCTTACCCATGGAACAAAACAAATAGGCATACTTATCAAGATTAAGCGCAAATTTAAGTCACTAATAACATTTACTATCATGGGTCTGCTAATGGGCCTGATAAATGGACTGTCCCAACATCATTTCTATAAATAGAGGGACACCCCCACATGTCTCACTACTGTTCCCATAACCTCACACCTATAATAAAAACTAACTTGATTGTCGAAGTGTCTTTTAGGTACCCTTCCCCCTCCAGTCGAGAAGAAAGAAACGTTTGACTTAAAGATTCAACTGAACCTCTGAAAACAAATCTGAGTAGCCTTAGCTGGTTCCATAGTTACTCCTTTTTTTATCTATGTAATGTACTCCATCATCCCAACCTACTTTCTGAACCCGAAACAATTATCCCTCACTGTTTTGGTATTTAAACTTATTCTAAATTTTTTCCTTTAAAATATTTTGAAAAATATCAATTGATCATCACTCTTAGCTCATCTGATCTTAATTAGTTTTCTTAAGTTGGATTCGAAACTTTCCTCTCTCGTGTCACTTAATCCAAAGTCATTAATTAACTCTTTGTGATGAAACTTTCAACTAAAAAACCGTAATTCAAAGAGTTGTTTCATTACCACAAACGAAAAATTGTTGAGACAAATGGATTGTTATTCTTTTTCATGAACATTTATCAATTTTAAAGATTTGTCTTATACAAATAAGCCGAAAAGTAAATAAAATTTGATAAATGATTGTATCTCTGATTATTTTCATCAAATATCGAATACGGACAATATTAGAATATTCTGACCTATTTTGTTGAATAATAAGTTGGCACACTTAGTATTTCCTATTTTCTATTTCTTTTGAAATCCTAACTTGCAGCTTTTCTTTCATGTAACAATTTGTAAAGAATGTGCTTTAATCTGTAAAGAAGCAATAAAGAAGATTAGGGGAGGGGTTACAAAGGGAAGCTAGCAACTGTACTCTTCATTGATTAATAAACCTTTACATTTACGTAGGCTTTACAAAAATTTACTCTTCTCTTACAGCATCCCTAGAAATTCGCTAAAAAATGCAGAATAGCAGGGCTAGGTTTACAATCAATATTTGGCTGTCTATATACAGTGCTAACTACTTGCATAAATTCTCAAATTTGTATATGTATTTTGGAGAGAGAAAAAGATTTGGACAGAGAAAGCACTTGTCACTCTTGTACTAGGGCTTTTCCGGGGAAGGATGATCATCATCTTCCTCCCCTGAGCAACAAAGTTTGCACGGATTGGAGGATTTCTGAGAGCACCAGTGATCTGGAATACTAAAAAAATATGTAGACATAAACTTTCTGAACCTCTTTTTGTATTCTTTAGGAGAGATTACAGTTGGCAGCACATTTTTTGGCACAACAAGTGATGACTTCATCCATGTCTCAAGATGCTTGTCCCATGTATACTGTCTGAGATAATCAATGATCCCGCAGACTAGCTCGCGCTTCTGAGAATCTACTCCAACAAGCAAGGAGTAATCCATCACATTGATTGACTGCATATTGAGCAAACAATGAGATGAACAATGTCAGATAATGAGGAAAAGAAGACCAAGACAAAACAAATTCAAGAAAAATATAAACACAGGGTAACATAAAGCATGATATATGCTTTTTATTAAGAATTTAGGAACAGATACCAGCGATGGATTGCCGGTGTATTTAGTAGGCTGAATTAGGGAGGAATGAATGAGGGCAAGGTATAAGAATTCCCAATATTTGAAAATATTGATCATATTCAAATAAATTGCCAATTCATTTTCAGTGATACTAACTTTACTCCATGTATTAACGCAAGAAATTAGTTCATAGAAATACTACAATTCAATCAGAAAGTTAAGCTTACAGGCAAAATGCAGACTTACATTCAGAAAAGATGTGTCATTCCAAACAGCACGTTGAAGAACACGCTTTGCTTTATGACTGACATATACTGGGGAAGAGTTCATGTCATTCACAAAGTTCTGATCCAAAAGAACATCTCCATCACCATCAGCAGCAGAATTGTACCGGGCAAAAAGAGCACCTTTAAGATCATACTGGCGAGTAATATTTCGATTGTAGGTAAGATTTTCCATCACCATGAGGTCATATTTAACCTCTTTTCCACTTTTGACATGCCTTTTAGTAACCTGCATTCAGGTTGAAATGCTTAAAATTCCATGAAGCCAGAAAATGTAACAGTGTCTTAATTATATTTTTGGTTCCTGAATATCATTTTCTTTTGCTGTAGTTTCCCTATCTATTTGTTTTTATTTCAGTTTTAATCCCAAAAAACTAGGAAACGTAAGATCCCTGTTGAGGGACTAGAATACTTAGTTAAATGTAGGAACTAAAAGTGAAAAGAAAAAAAATGTAAACAGAGACTGAAATTTAATAAATAGGTGAAAAAGTTGGCCAATGGAAAAGAAAAAGATGCACAAACAGCTCACCAACCTGATAGATCCCCAATACTTTTGCAAGACAAGTTTGACTTCCAGACTCATATGACTCTCTCATGTGTTTGAAATACAAAGAAGAAAACCCCAAAAATGACTCTAGTTCTGTCTTCTTTATTTCCTTTATGATGAATCTGTCATCAAGTGTTTTTGCAAAATAGGACTTGCTTTTTCCACCTTTGGCATCCCAATTCCTACAGCGGCTTAAAGAAGCAATAAAATCAAGCTCGGATGGGCAACACCAAATTCTAAGTTCACGAAACTGCTTGAAATAATGACATATCACTGAATATTTTTCCCTGCCAAGTGATTTTGCACCACCCATAGCAATCTCTATGCTATGGTTTTCTGTAGCACGAGAGGCTCGTGACTCTTCGGAAGTGCTTGCTGCAGAATGTACAGACTCTGAATCTGAATAACTCCTTGAAAATGATAGTGAAGAAGTTGAGGTGGTACCATTGGTCAAGCTATGCAAACTTTCTGTTGAATTTGAAGTTATTCCAATTTCATTTCTATCGTCCTCATCATCAACTTCAGATACCTCGTATGTATCTTTCAATAAGGCCAGTGCACAAGCAATAATACTTGAGGGTTCACCCTCGAAGTCAGACACAACATGATTGTCACTCTTGAGAGGGATATGCAACCGTGTACCTTCCTCAGTGATTAGTTGATTGGCTGTGGGTATATATTCAGCAATAGAGCTGCTTACAGATTCAAATTTTGGCAATAATCTTTTCTGAAATTCCCTTATGCCTATCTGTCGAATGTCGGTAAATGGCTTCCAGAACCAATCATTTGAATCCAGCAAGTTGGAAACTGGTGAATTGGAAGCACTTTTATTTAATACCTTTGAATCTGCAACTGGATGATTAGCAGGAATATCTGTAGAAACTGGAGAGTTCTTACGTACTTCAAGATGATCTGGTAACTGAGTGGAAACATTCAGACTCAATTTCAACTTTTGGTCAGAAGATCTCCTTGATATCAAATCATCAACAACCTGTGTGTTAGATGGATCATCCTGTTCATTACACTCCAGAAGAGGTCCTTCAATAAGAATTTCCTTTATTGGTAGTTCATGTACTTGAACAGATGAGTCAAACATAATTTCTATATCCCCATCTTGCATAACTTTCTCACAGACATCAGATTCAAGTTTTAAACCATCAGGTGAGTGTAATGGGTACAACCGTTGAACCCACACATAGGATTCAATCAAAAGATCCCACATTAACCGGTTTAAACTGAGAAGTTTGAAGGCAGCCTGGTCTGGATCCCCTTTTTTAGCAACGGCAGTCTTGACATTTGCCTGTTATCAGAACACAAGAAGTCAGAGGAAATTAATATGGGAATCCATCAGGTGGAAAACTTGAAATGAAATGAGAATCCAAAACTAATGTATCACTGGCAACAAATTAAACCTTTCAACATTAAACTAAAAACTAAATCTTCCATTGGCAATGAAACTTTGGTTAGAGCTATAGTGATAGGAATATCAAACTTCAGACTTTTATTGTACTAATTCCATCACAGATTAAAACTTCCATTCAAAGACTATTGTTAATGCATTCTAGAATATCATATCAAACAAATATAAATCCAAATTTAAGGTTATAGCAAGAAAAGAGAGATCTGGGGCTCGCAACTTCTATACACACATTCAAATTAGGACTTGAGTTGGTTCCATGTCAAAAGAAATGTCTAAATCATTTCCAAACAGAAAGCTAACCTCAAACTCTTCTTGCTCTTGCTTTAACATCTTCTCAACCTCGGAGAAATCTCTAATTGATCCTCCAAGGCCATCAAATTGCATTGTCTTCAAACAGTTTGCAACTTCTCTGAATAATGATATGCCTTTGATATACACCTTAAACAGAGAAAGAAAAAAAAAATGGTATGTTAAATGCAGGCAATGTATGAGAATTAAGAACATAAATAATCTCAACATATATATATATATATATATATATATATATATATATATATATATATATATATATATATATATATATATATATATATATATATATTATATTTCAGGCACTATAAACGAAAGAAATATCTACATGAAAACAGCCTAATAGGAAGCATACATTCTTGGTCTCTTTCAAAAGCCACTCTTGTCTTATTGCACCATTGAACTCCAGTTTTCCAGGAGGCATAGACACGGTATATGTGGTGACAGAAGAATATCTGAATACAGCAACCATTTGACCTAATCTGCATGATAAGCAATGACACAATAAAACACAGCACCAATAAAACCCTCCTTGAGTTTATTAAGCCACAAATCATGGAGCCTATACAGAGCACAACACAAAAATAAACACCTTACAGTAAAGGAACATTCCTAAATCTTAAAAGTACTTGGGTGGCACTTCAAATTTGTATCAGCACAAAAGGAGATAAACTAAATCTCACGTAATACCCTAATTCATAATCATCAGAACTTAGAAGTCAAGGTGACATTTTAAACAATACATCTGCTTCTCTAAAATAAACATTGAACATGTTAAACATAAACCAAAACAAGAACAAAGTGGATTATACTATAAAAGGGAATATGTAGATCATTTTACCCAAAGAAGTAGAGAAAATCCCTATCAAGAGAATGGCCACAACTCAATTTTCTGCTAGAAGAATAGCTAGAAAGGCCAAGCTCCAAAAATTTTCCAAATGATAGACTACGAGCAGTGGTAGATATCAACACTCTCTTTGAAGAACCTGAACTGCATTTTCGACAACGGCTCCACATCCAAATTTTCCCTTCAGCCTCCCCAGGCAAACGTTTTTCCTGGGGCAAGCGTTTAACTTGTATAGTAAGCTGTTTATTGTGATGAGCATAATAATAAAAGTGAGCATCTGGCAATTCTTGGCAGGCATCACAAAGTCTTGTCTGTATATAAAAGAACAACAATCAATTAGAACAAAAACCGAGTCCAACCTCGTTTTACAGAGAAAATACATAAAAATGATATTGCATTTTGAAACTTCAGTGCCAGCATACTTTTTAGCTAGCTGTAATTTAACTATACCTTTATCCAATGATTCAGAATCACGCATTGTATCATATGATTACCATTAGTCAACTAAATAAAGTAGAGGAGGATAGGAAAAGCAATGAAAACCTGATTGAGCAAGTTGTCCTCAAGAAACTTTCCAAGTGGAATATCAAAATTATTGTAGAACATAATATGGGAAAAATGACTTTGCTTGCATACAGTCCCTCTTAAGGCATTCCGGCTAGACATCAAGACCAAAATACTCCGAGAATCCAACACTGAATTGATATCATCTTTACTTTGGAGTTCCTTTCTATCATTATGGCCCTCTTTACTTATATTCCCACTGGAGTCTAAGTACACAGGTGAAGACAGGGATTGTCCATCATTAAGTGACTTCACTTCATTAGAATGATTTTTTGCTTCGATCATTGAAAATCCATCAGCCTCTGGAGAGTTTAAAGTTGAAATTGACTCGTCAACCTGACCATCTGGCTTCCTTCCATTGAAACCAAAGTATGCTGATAAAGATTGAGCAGAAGAAGCAAAGGGTAAACTATCCCCCATAACTTTCTTAAGAGAAGATGAAATGGCTGAGAACCCAGAAAAGACAGCTGGATTATATGGTTCACAAGAGAATGGAGAAAACTCCTCTGATCCTAAGTTGTTTCCATTTGTGTTTTTTTCATGAAGTCCATTGCATATGGGAATATCAGTACTAACTATTCCATTTTCACCAGAATACTCGAGGGATGGAATGCTTGAATTAATTGATGCTAAATCACTGGACTCTTTATTGGTTGGCAAGACATCTGTGACATTCACAGCTGTAATGGTAGAGAGCATAGCTTTCTGATCAACAAGAAAGGAAGTTTCGAGAATTAAGTGATATGCCATGACAACTGCACAGCGCAAGACACATTTAATCCTCTTCAATTCGTCACTGTGACTTCCTTTCAGTAAAATCTACAATTGCAGGTAAAGCAGAAGTTAACGACATCCAAAACTCAAGATAGGAAGAAAGGCAACAAACTATAACTTCTTGTTCATATCATGACAGATCATGGTAGAATAAAAGTCAATAATAGTTGAGATACACCTAAATGAAGCAAGGATTAGAGAATAAATACCCTGTAGGATCATCTTAGAAATAAAGGATTACAACCAGCTTTTAACTTACTAATATGCTGATAACAATAATGAACCAAACAATGTTTGAAATTTCCTGCATCCAAAGTCACTCAACCAATACTCCTCAGGCATTTTACTGATATATTGAAGCATCTATTCATTGAAACTTATTATGTGAAGGCAAAGGACTGGTTTTATTTTGAATCTAACGAGTCTTAGGCGTGAAAGGTTTGTTAAGATGTTGAGCATTGGCCAGGAATATAAGTAGAACACTCATTGTGAGACTTGATCTGTTAGGCCAAAATACATCACTGGTTCTGTATTAAATTTCTATCTTATACTTTCAAAGTGAAAATCAGTATCAATTACGTTAAAAGTGCTAATTCATTATTCAATATATTGCCTTATACAGCTGTAAGTGTAGTATGGTATCCACATCTAAATTGAGGCTTCATTACCATGGCATGCTAAAGAGACAAAATGTTCAACTATACAAGCATGTATACTTTCAAATAAATGCATTTCAGTAAACACACAAAAATTTGCTGAGTCACCAGTGAAAAAGAGTTTAGTTTGGAAGATTAAGAATCAGAATAAATAACAGATATGACATACCGTGCAGCCCAAACGTGTATGACAGCCCTCAATGAACATCAAAGTCTTGATGGGCTTCTTTCCTCCCTCACTAACCCCATCATGTTCCTCCACAAACTTCTCAAAGTAAACAAAATCACAGTGTCTTAGCTTTTGACCGTTCAAATTATCACATGATAAAATTGGTGAACCAGTACAACGTGCAACTCTTTCCAGACGGTGAAGCTTCATATCAAGCACGAGTGTCATTCCCTTTGCCAAAATTGACTCTTGTATATCACGAGAGACAGTTTTCTCCACTAATATAACATTTGGATGGCACATTTCAATACGATCCATTTTAGACTTCAGATCATCCTTCTCCTGTAAGCAAAGATATAATCAGCTAGTGAATGGAATGTTAATAACAGAATGTAATCTAATTAAGTTACCTGGTCCATGGAGTCAAATGAGGACAGCCCATTAATAGAATGGCCAAGCATGCCGCTAATCAGTAATAATCTTGGATTTTTATACTTAGTTGGCATATGCTTGTGAGCAGCATGTTTTTTGAAGACCAAACCTCTGATTAGGTGACTGCAGCACAAAATATTTTCTTTAAAATTTGCTATTATGACTCGTAAAATCGCATGCTAATTTTTATATGCTAGTTTATTACAAGAGATGAGAGGATATAAAGTAACCATTAGGCCTAAATCTACTATCCAAACTAAAAACAGTCACGTGACCATTAGGCCTAAATCTACTATCCAAACCATTAACTTCTCTTTCAGTTTTCACGTCTTCTCTCTATTTGTTACTTAGCGTGTTTTTCTCCTATTTCCTTCTTTTGCATTGCACTATCTTTCAGTTTTCACGTCTTCTCTGTATTTGTTACTTAGCGTGTTTTTCTCCTATTTCCTTCTTTTGCATTGCACTATTTAGATTTAAAATATTTAATAATAAAAAAAAACACGATTAAAATATAGATTTAAAGTGTTAAAATTAAATATATATATATATATATATATATATATATATATATATATTAAATCATGATATAAACTTAATCACCATCACGGGTATAAAAAAATATAAGTATATAAAATAGGATACTATAATAAAAATTTGACCACTGCACACCATTTTAAAAGGAAACATAAAAAGTTACAACATAAAAAAGAAATTACTGGCCACAGACAAAAACATAAATGTATTTAATTAAAATATATTTTTAGTGAAAAAGAAAGAAATGTGAAGAAAAATATTAGTAACAAATGTACATTTTGATTCATGTAGGAGTTAACATTTATATTAATTTGGTTGAAAAAATCAATAAAATAAAATATTCAATTTCAGGGAAGAAAAAAACACAGTGCGGATTTTATATTTTTGGCCTGGTGGATTTGGAGGTTGGTCTTTTATGCTTCACATAAAGCTATCCTTCGAAGCTTATTAAGATCAGCCAAAAACATCTTATGGGCAAGTCATAAGATATTTTCATAAACTCTCTCAAACAGCCTCATAAACACTTACAACATAAGTCCAATAAGTTGTTGATAAGTTCTTCCAAACCAGACCTATAACTATTATGAATTTGAAACAAAAAATCTCTGAAGTAAAAATTCCACCATTTCCTAACCAGTTAGTGCGAGCATATGTAAAAACAATAAAATGTCAGAAAGCATATTCTTAATGCACAAACTACATTTACCTTTGGCCACGAGAACCAGCAGCAATGCACTTCACTTTAACATATCCATCAGGATTCATTGTACTACCTCCTACTGCATCAGGCTTCAAAAAGGAAGCGGCTTCCCATGATAAAGATGTAACTATGTCCACCCAACTCTTATCACCTTCATCCGAAGAAGAAACTCCTACAGATTTAAGAAGCTGACCAACAAGTGCCTTGAATTTCCCATTCATAATTTCTTCCATTGCTCTTTGTTTTTCCTCTTTGAACCTATAGCTCCCACTTAATTCATCGTCCGAACTATTCATAGAAACTGGCTCACCCCAGTTCCCAATCCCTATGCCGTGGTCTTCATCGTCGTCATTACAGGTCACACTATTGTCCATATCATCCTGTGGGTTCTCCGGCTCAGGAGGTTCCCAAGTTTGGACTTCCAAATCATCAGGAAGAGAATATTCAGTTTCCTCGAGAGAGGATTCAATAGGGTCTTCAGAATGATAAGCTTTTGCTTCTTGAGAGTTATCCCCTTGTGCAATCTCCACATCTCTCACTGTGTAACCATCACTGTTGTTATTGCTTTCTTCAGAAAAGTTATCCATCGCTTTTTGTGAACCATTCAATCGATAACCGAGATCTTCCACACCACCTTCAACTGTAAATTCTTCTTGACTATTCCTAGCATAAGAAACAAAGCAAGTACTTGAGCATAGCTAAGATAAACATTTTATTCACACCTCTGTTTGGACGTAGCTAAGTACCTGTCAGATGAGTTCACATCAACTGAAAACTCACCTGAAATATTAGACATTCAAGAAAAAATTGGTTATCTAAAACCATCTTGTAATAGACTAACATCATCAGCATTAGAAAATGAAAACAGAGGGATGGTAATTTACTGCAGGTGGAGACACAGCTATCAGTACTTTGCAACGATGTAGTTGGACTGATATATGGTGTCACATATGGACTATTACTACGCCACTTCGCATTTGCTCGCTCTAGCTTCTCTCCACAGGATTTGCAAGGCCTATTGGAAACTTTGCCATTGAACTTTAGACTATTCTCATTACCCTCTTTCTTATTGTCAAAATTTGATTCTGACAGGCCCGCACCACAATAATGGCACATAATACACATCCGATCCAACACTTATTCTGGTACAAAAAAAAGTATGAGTACAAAATGAGATTTGACATTCTTTTTTCTCTTTATTGAACGAATTCATAAAACTCCCAAAAGTCAATTTGAAAATAATCCTACTCCTATATAAAGCCAACTAGAATAAATTAAATCCTCCAAAGAAAAAAAAGTAGATGCATAAAATTCAATTTCAGTACTTTTCACAAAAATAATAGTTATCAAACACTACATATACAAATTAAAATGTGATCATAAACAAAAACTGTCACATGTAATTTAAAGATTCAAAAGAAAGATGAAAAAGCATATCTATCTAAATAACTAAAAGCTGAAATTCTCAGTGGCACTCAATATCAAACAGATATTCGTTCTTATACCTAGAATCAAACAATTGTTTAAAGGCCCTAACTGTTATCATAGAGTATAAAAGGATCATAGAAAATTGGAAACCATTGCCTGGGCTTAATTACTTTATTTTATAGAAAATATTTTCAGAGAGAAAGAGGGGGGAAGCCTATTCGTAAAATATGAACACGTCGAAACTCATGGACTACAAGAAAATGATCAAACATTTTAAGTGCACCAAAGGCAAGAAATCAGCCTTTTTTGTGGTATGGATTGATGCAATAAACAAAGGAAATACATAACACTTTTGCAGTAAGTTGAATCAAACAAAGCTCGAGGGAAAGAAAGTATGGTTTCCATCAGGAGAACGAAAAAGAAAATATTAATAGTCTAACAGTGCACAAAAGAATTATCAATTAAGGTGATATGTTTGCGATATTAATTTCCAAACAATAGCCAACATTCCGTACAAGATCAAAAGATTTAGTACAAACAACTGAGAAGGCCCAGATTCATTAGCCCCAGAGAAAATAAAACACAAGATAATATAAAACTCAACGAAGGACTACAATTGCAGATTTATTGTAAACAATGCATTGACAAAGAGTTGAGAACCCAAAATCTTAAATTGGAACTTTTAAAATGGCAAGCAATGCGCAGAGTAATGAACAAATGAATCAAAGCTCAATGTAGAAATAACATCAGTGGACAAAAGGGAATCCACATACGACTGATCCACAAAAATCAGAAAAAACACTCAATCAAATCTTCTGTTTCCAATCAAATCTTTCTTGTTAGACCAAGAAAACTGCCATTTCCAACTCCCCCCATCAAGGCGTAAAATAAGTGTACAAAATTTGATTTTTAAAAGAAAAATAATAAATTAAAAATATGAAGAAATGCACACCGTACCGTCAAAGCAAACCCAAAAACGAATACAAGGATGTGACCCCCAAATGAATCCGAGCTCCTAAACCCACAAAATTGCACTGTTTTGAGAGATAAGCAAGGAATTTGGTGTGAACGAGTCAAAGAAACCGAGCCACATAGGCAAAGTCGCAATCTTTCTTCAGGAAATAGAAGAGGGTAAGCAAGAGAAAGGAGAGATATGAAGAATGGAAGAATTGTAGAATGGAAGAAAAATAAGCAATGAGAGAACTGTGTGAAGCCGAGGAGAAGAAGAAAGAACGAAGAAGAAAAAAGAAAGAAAAAGAATAAGAAAACACAAGAAGAAATTTTCCCTCTCTGGGACCCACTCTAATTGCTTGCCTCCGAAAAATATCAAAAAAATTATTATTATTTTCAAATTTTCTTATCTACAACAAAATGTTACATGGTAGTTATTTAAGTGCTACTTGCTGGGTCGCGTGTACCCTATACTAACAGCTACATACGCTAGATTTTGGGCTAATCTCTGTCCAAATACGTTATTATATACGCGTCATCGTCGTCAACGGTATTTTTTTAAATTGCAACTAGAACTTTCATCTTTTCAATATTACAATATTCCCCCCTTTTCGTATACTGTATTGAGTACCATTCATGATTAAATATTTATACATAAAGGACTAAAATGATTGTAATGGTTTATAATATAAAATCTCACTAAAAATCTAAATCTTGAAAAAATAGTATGAAAAAGTAAACTATAAAGAAAAATATTATCTCAATAATTTGACATTAAAACTCAGATCAAGTTTTAAACATTCATGACACACTGCGAGAATTCTTACCATTGTCAAGATAATCTTTAACATTGTAACAAAATTATAATGATGATAATTTTTTTTAAAAGGAAAAAGATGGTATTTTATGGTGATGAGAGAAGAAGAAACACAAAAAGAGAGAAAAAAATAGAAAATAAAAAATGAACAAAGCAAAAAGAAGATTTTAAAATTTTATACTTATATACCAGGTAAGAAAAAAAGAAAATATAACACGGATAAATAATAGAAGGATTAGACGATTTAGGATAAATTAAAGAATATGAGTCAAACATTTTCTACTCAAATATTAGATGGTCAAACATTAATTGCCTACTTAAATATTACACGGTCAAATATTACTATCTATGTTAAATATAATACGGTAATTATTTATAATGTATTAAATATTAGATAGTCTAACATAAAGTCCATATATATTAAAAATGAAAATAGAAAAATCAAATCAAATCATCGACACGAAAAAAGAAATAAGAAAAAGAGCATAACTAAAGTAAAGGAGTTTAGCTTCATATTTAGTCTTTTTGTTGAAACGTGTGTTTATAATTAATGTAGGCATTTACAACTTGATTACGTGGTTAAAATCTATAATTTTTCGAGTTGTTAGTCAATATGTTTTCTGTGATAATTCATCGTTACAATATAATTCTATAATTCCCAAATAATATTATTCCTTAACTTAGAAAGATATTGCCTTTTTTTTACAATACAATAAGTATAACGTTAATTGCTAACACATAGGTTGCATCCAAGGACATCTACAGAAATTTGTTTTCCTTTTTATTATAACATTAGACTACAAAATTAAATTTTGTCTTGCATGCACAACTCAACACGCACTTTAATATAAATTCCAAATTCATAACTCTGCTAAAGGATCACGGAACAAATGAAACAATAACTTTTTATTTTCAAAATTTATATAATTTTTTTCATGTAAGGTCACGATCAAATAAAAGAATATTTATAAATATGCATTCTAAGAGACCAAACAAATCAATAATTTTTCCTAATATTAATCATACACGATAGATGAGATCAGGGCGACAAAAATTTATGACGCAAATGATAGATAGAACGTCATGAAACTAAGTGATTCATGAAATACATTAATATACCGAACTATAAAGATTAATTTCAATCATATGATTTCTAAAAATTGGTTTAAACTCGATCAATATTTTACATAACCATCTCCACGACGAGTAAATTAATACTTCTAGAAAAAATTACTGATATGAAATATGATAAATAAAATGTTTATTGCATGTAAAATATACTAATTTAACCTAAAATATAATCATTAAATAGTATAAAGATCAATAATGGTGTAGGAGCCCCACTTGGTTCGTCCAAAATTTTCAAACTCTCTACAGTTTAATCTCTGTCTTTCTTTCCGTGAGTTTAATTTGACTTAAAAAGAATGAATTTAAAAAGAGGGAAAGAGATAAAATTACGAAGATACATCACATTGATGTGTCTTGAGGTAGATCCAAAACTAAAACAGGATTCAGGTTTGAAATTCAAAAAAAAAAAAAAAAAGTTTGAAATTCAAAAAAAGTAGCTACATGTTGAAGTGGGACCAATAACAGGGTACTAACAGATATTTAAGGTTTAATATTAATAATAATTACGATAATGATAATAATAATTAACTAGTGAAGTTGAATTGTTATGAGTATGAATAAATTTGAATTAATTCTATTCTAACTTTTATTGGAAATTATGTTCTCGGTCTTTATTTTACATTTACAAAATTTTGTCATTTTATTATATATTAAGGAAGTGTAATTATGTAACAATTTTTTTACAGCTTTTTAACTGTGACAGATTTAAATTTCTCTGCAACGTAATTAAGGATTTAATAGGTCCGTGTTATCTATAAATCCTCTTAAGTTTGTATTGATTTATTCCTTCAAACTATTACAGAAATTTCTGAACATGAAATTTATATATTAAAAATTAGTATATTATTAAGAAAGGATAAAATATTTAAATAAAAAACATTCACATGTCTCTCAACAAGTTTATGCAAATTATTTAATTCATTCATATGTTAAAATTCATATATCACACATTAAACTTCATTGTTAAATCATTTACATTCAAAATATTTAATTTATTTACTTATTTTTTAATAATATTTCAATGGTATAATCAATTTTAAAGAGATATAAGTTTGACCGATAACATCAATATGTGATTTTTTTTTTTTTACTTAATAGAGTAAATTTTAACCAATAAAAATAAAAATACATGACTACTAAAATAAATAAAACGCAATTATTATTCATAAAGAATCAAAATATTATATATATATATATATATTCAAATAGTTTTAAATATAAATAAATATGATTTTGTCTGTTTTAAAAATATATACAAATATGTATTAAATTTAATTAATACTATTCTTTTAATTTCAGATGCTATACATTAATGATCAAACATTTCAAATTAATAAAATTTATGATCTTTTACAAAAAAAAAAATATTATATTATATTTAGAAAAATAGTTGTTTTGTGATATTTATTTGTGAAAAATGAAAATATGCTCAGATATTAATTGATTATTAATTTTATTCCATTACCAATTTTATTTGTCCCTATATTATCTTGAGTTATATATAAATGCTCTACTGAAAAGTCTTTATAAAAAAAATATAAATTGTTTAATAGTTTTGTTCTAAATCTTAAAATATCTTCACAATTGTCCTTTTATCTTAAAAGACTGAATGGAAGTATCAAACACCTGTTATTGAACAAAATTCTTTGGTGGGATATATTTGAGTTCTAAAATTCAAATGAACTCTTCAGTTTTAAAATATTAATGATTAATAAAAATATAACTAATAGTTTATATACATATGATTTCAAAAATGTAATGATGACTCACAATAGTCCAAAGTTTAAGATTATTATTCATAAATTAAAATTTGGTTCTATGGATTCGAGAAAAATGTCTAGATTGAAATTGAAGCATATAGGAAGATATCACAAGCATGTTTGCCTCACATGTTTGCCATCTGCCATTTGTCGATTAGTTTGTTGCGACAAAATTAATTAATCCATACTTAAACTGTGCCTAATTTAAAAATAATACTTAAACTGTGGCCTCTTGGGAATCTAGTCCTAGATCATGCTCTGTCTTGTATATTTAAATAAATATTCTACTGAGACGGTGGAATTTTGAAATCTACTATTTTTAAAAAATAGTATATTAAAAATTGTAGCTTCTCTTTTAGATTTTTGTTTGTTTAAACAAACAAATGTAGAAGCTGTGAATCACGATTTCATATATCAACACGAGCGAAATAATAAGTCATTGGTAGATCTTAGAAGGGTTTAAATTGTAATTATCCTATTATCATTACCAACATAATTTTATATATAACTAAATATATAAAACAAAATATATATAATAGAAAAATATTAACACAAATTTATTTTTCTGTACTTTTTAGTTTGAGATAGTGTTTTAGTACTTTATATAAGTTTGTATATAGTTTTATTGATGTGGTATGTTTTCTATCCAAAATAGAATCCATAAATATAGTCTCAGTTATTTTATCATGTGCATTATGCTTCTATAAATACCATACATACAATAATAACAAACAAACACCACAAGTTAACATAAATAATAAATGAGAAAAGATAAAACATAAAGGTTAATATTGAAACACACTTTATTTGTTTAAATGAAAGTACTTATTCACATTCAATGTCTATTAAAAATATTAGATAACCATATACATGATAATAAAACAATATTACTTTCTTATTGATTATGCATTAACTTGGTATAATAAGTGTATGTTAAAGTTGTAATTTCAGAATTCCAAAGTATAATAACATGTTTATATGTAACATGGGCCATAAATAATCACATTATTTAATTTAAATTAAAAAATTATGTTTATTATATTATTTAGTTATGATTTATGTTTAAATATTGTTAGTTGTTTTAAATTTTATGTTTAAATATTTTTTATATAACATTTAAATACTTCTGATGCTATTTTATTTAGAAAAGAAATATCAATTTATTAAATTATTATTTTAATGATATGTGAAATGCAAAACTAATTAAATATTAACAATTATTATATAATTCAACACTTGACAAGTGATCCACCAATAAATAAAAGAATTACCCGTTAAATATTATTCTAATAATAACATAAAGTATTCTTTTGAAATACGCGTAGTGTGCTACTATACTACTATACTCAAACCCTAGTAATTGAAGTCCATATTTCTCTGGTTCACATTGATAGATACTTTAGGCAAATACATTGAGACGGAGGGGTTGAACTTCAATTAAAAAATTATTGGGTGGTCTGAAACAAAAATGGATTGTGGTTGTGGAAAGACGGCGTTGTCTTTTGCGTACATTTATTAATGAGGTTCCATGTCTCTTTCTTTTTAAACCTTTTTCAATATTTTAATTCTCTTTCACACCTTTTTCTTTGCATCCAACACCTTATTTATTTCACCATAAATAGTTTGTTGGGTAGAATTAGTCACTCAAAATTAAGGCAAATCTACCACCTTTTTGGGCTAACTTTCAAGAAACATGCACACTCTCTTCTAAGGACATGATTTTGATGTTAATAGCAGGTTTTTACTTCAGAAAAACCTCAAATTTACGATAATATTTATTTTTATTTTTATACTATTTATTTATAATCTAATTTAAGTTATTTCATTTTATTTTAGTGAGGATAAAACATAACTTATATTTTTTATCTGTTATTCTTTCCATACTTTTTTTTTTATTGGTGTGCAGGACTAAGTAAATGAAAGCATATAGTTAAGAGTCAACTTTTTGAAGGAAATAAATGAATGGTAAATTTTATTTATTAATTTATAACTGCTAACTAACCTGTGCATTTACACAAGTTCTGGACAGATTATTCATATTTATTTTATTTATTAAATTATCAAATGATATATAATTTAATTAAAAAATTTATAATTTAGAAACATAAATTGATGATAATTAAATATTAAAAAATAAAAATTATGTTTAGTTTCTAACTAATTAAGAATCAACGACATACTTTCTATCATTATTAATAATATAAAAATATTATTCTTAAACTTTTTTCCATGTAGAAATTGAATATGTATTGGAATTTAAAGGAATAATTGTTTTTTTTTCAAATTTCTTACAATTATCTGTTAATAATATGTCATCATATAAAAGAAGGTATCATATAAAAGAAGTATTGTATTATTCAATTAAATATTTTAATAATTAAATATATGAATAAATAATAAAAAAATATTTTCAATAAAAGTGAAGTGAAGCAGCATCTAAAAACTTTTAGATGTTTTAAAAAAATATAATTTTTCATGTGCATATAAAATAAGAAATATATCATCCCTAAAACTCATATATTATAAACATAAATTAATTTCTATTATATATAAACACATAAAAAAGTTAAAATCCAATTCTTAAAAAGTCTAACGTATTTCTTATTATATATATATATATATATATATATATATATATATATATATATATATATATATATATACTCCCATGTTAAAGTGTCATTATAACAAAATCATATAATGTCAATAAAAAAAAAAAAAACATGAGTGAATGGTCATTTAAACATTTCATATAATCAATGTCTGAATAATTACATCAAATTCTTAAATGATATCAGCTCTAATTTAAAATTTATCACTTTTGAAGCATATAAAGCTCATTTCAATAACACAATATCACTCGAGGTTCATCAATTCATACAACCAGTCAAATTGTACATTTGGGATTATTTATAATTCTTTATAACAATAACTTCCAAAAGCTAACTTAATCTTATGTAATCTCTAGTGATTTTAAACATTAAATTTCAAATTCATACCAAAATTTTATTAAATCAGCTGAAATAAAGTTAGTTTATCAATTTTCCTTATCGGGTGGATGGGTGGATGATTGCCTTTCAAATATCAAGGTTGAGTAAAGTCAATAAGATTCTACTAAGAGTCCTGAACACCTAGAAAATACACAAAATAACAAACATCTTATTATCTCATAAAACTCATGAGAATTCAAAGTTCAGAAAAAGAAAAAACTAAAAACTAAAAAAGAGATTACAAAACAAAAATAAACTTATTTTATCAAATTTTTTTATTCACTAGAAATTATCCTTACGATGTCATGTTCTCACTGATGTTATCAGTAAAATGATGAGAATCAACTTCAGAATTTTAGAAAAAATTTAAAAGAAGTTTAAATGGATCATTTAAAGAAATAGTGAATTTTTTTCCCATTTTTTTTTAAATCTCTACTAAACTAAAATAGTCTATTATCAATCTTATGTTCAAAATTTAAATGTAAAGATAATAGGAAATGATTCATAATGTTAATATCCTAACAAATTAGATAATATTGTAAAGTAAAAGTGCAAAGTATGGTGGAATATGTGAAGATTGTTAGGTTATAAACCTTATGAAATATATCTTTACATGTGATTGTATTTTAACAAAACCTGAAATCTGGAGAAAAAAAGTGAAAAAATATCAAATTATTGGATTACTTTTATTATATGTGTGCATGGGTCTATGAATTTGACTAGGTATGAAATTTAATAAACCCATACTTGTTATATGTTTTGAAAAAAACTCTTTGAATACAACATTAGTTATTATCTTTAACTATCTTCTCATCTTATCATATATTAATTTATTCACTTTTTGGTTTTTAGTCTTAAAAATTGTCAAGTTCAACTCACCAAGATTATCTAATCTTGGTAAGTATAATTCAATATTTTATAAACTTCATGTGGCTTATTAATTATTATGACATAGGAGGCCATAATAGAAAGTTGTATCCTTGGAAGTTTATTATGACATATTATATTATGTAACTGAATTTTTTTTATATGTAAAATATAGATAAATTTTGTAATATATATATATATATATATATATATATATATATAATATGTATTGTTCTAGGAAAAATATTAATAACTTGCACATTAAAAAATCCTTTAAATTTGTGTTTTTTAGCATTTTATTTATTTTTATCTGTATGAAATGATAAAAGATGAAAAACAAAAATTTGGAAGTATTTGTATATTTTAAATAATAAATATTGATAAGATGAAATATTTTATTGGGTAATTAGCAGTTGATAAGATGGTTGGGAAGGGTGAAGTGCGTGGAGTGATATGATTGGTCCATTTGTTGTGTTGTGATTAGAAGGTGCGATTATAGGATATGTGAGAGGTGCCAATTTGTTACGTTTGCTTCAATGATTGGGATCATAGGTGGCTCACTACGTGGCATTACCGATTAATGTATGATGAATTATTGGAAGCAGAGTTTGTGAATATGAAGAAAATACCTTATGAGTCAGAAGAAGACAATTGGATGTGTTGCATTTCGTGTGTTGAATGGAAGCATATAATTGCACCCATAATTTCTATTTCTCACTCTTCTCGGCCACTACAATTTTGTCACCTAATAATTTTCCATTCCTTCACTCATAACATAACATTTTAAAAATTAAAATCCAAATAAAACACGTTCCTCTTAAAAAAAATAAAATGTCCCTATTTCAAAATATATGATTGAATTCAATCATCTCTATAGCCTACTACAGAAATTATAATTTTGTTCAAAATACTCAATTATGTTTTCTTTTTCTCCCCTCCATTTTATGCATGCTAGCTCCATTCTTAAAATAAGTTTTTAGGGAAAGAAAAATCATCCCAACTGTTCAACATGTCTGTGATTTGATCAATTATTTTTAAATTAACAATCTAGATAATTACATAAAATTTTATTTTAGATTAGGGTAAATCAGATAAAAAAAAAACCTATTAATATATTTTTATTTATTGTAAATACAAATAAAAATTTGATTTAATCCGGTTAGTCAAACTCAGTCATTAATGATATTTCAACCTATCAGTGAATAATATTTTTATAAAATTAAAAATATCTTAAAATATATATTTTGACAAATATTTGAAATTAAAATTTGTAAAACAATTATAAGTGTTTTTTTAACTTTAAGAAAAATTTAATTATGAAAAGTGTACTGAATGAAATTTTATCTGTAAATATTGATGAAAATATCTATTAGAATTTGAGAAATAAATAATGAATAATTAATCATTCATATAATTAAATAAAGTAATTAATATTTTTATAATTAATAGGTTTTCTTATAGAATATAAATAGGATGGATGAATTTGCTATACACATGCTTTACTAACCAGTGCAGTTAATGTTCTTTATTTAAACATATAGCAGTCTGATAAGATTGATCTCACTTTAATTTGTAACAGTTGGTTGTCTCCAAACCTCAAAATTTTATTGAGGAAAGAGATAAAAAGTTTTATATATAAATTAGGAATAGACACCAAGTTGTTTATATGATTAATGTGTGAAAAAAAAAAGTGAGTTTTATCATCCTTTTCCATTCATTGCTAATCAATAAGGAATGTGAAAAAAAAAAAAAAAAACATTTATTTTATATTTT
>Ga0209700_102837_pt1 | contig 34400 bp, 13 predicted proteins | sample SiratroredBW_FD_187528 | JGI IMG/M metagenome (GOLD analysis project Ga0209700, IMG submission 187528) | Root nodule microbial communities of legume samples collected from California, USA - Siratro red BW (SPAdes) (version 2) | ecosystem: Host-associated > Plants > Roots > Nodule | place: USA...
AGGACAAGTTTGTAAATTAAAAAAGGCTTTATATGGCCTTAAGCAAGCTGGCAGGGAGTGGTTTGCTAAATTGTCATCCTTTTTTATTTCTGTGGGATATACTCAGTCTATGAATGATTATTCCCTGTTTATTAATTCTTCTAAAGGATCTTTTACAGCATTATTGGTGTATGTAGATGATATAATTTTGGGAGGAAATGATAAAGAAGAGATTTATCAAGTCAAAGAAGCTTTGAATAAGACATTCAAGATCAAGGATATTGGTGATTTAAGATACTTTCTTGGTTTTGAAGTAGCAAGAAGTAAGAAAGGGATAATGATGAATCAAAGGAAATATGCATTGGAATTGTTAACAGATGCAGGTCTTTTAGCCTGTAAACCTGCAGTCACTCCTATGGATAATCTTGTTAAATTGTCTTCTACTGAAAGTGTGCCTTTTACTGATGTTCATGCCTATAGAAGGTTGATTGGAAGACTTATGTATCTCACTAATACCTGACCTGACATCACATTTTCTGTTCAACAACTTTCTCAGTTTCTTGATAAGCATACAATTGCTCACTATAATGCAGCAATTAGAATTCTAAAATATATTAAAGGAGCTCCAAGTCTTGACTTATTTTCTCATCCAGCAGTTCTGCCCATCTCAAAGCTTTTTGTGATAGTGATTGGGGTACCTGTAGTGATTCAAGACAATTAGTGACTGGTTTTAGTGTGTATCTTGGAAATTCTCTTATATCTTGGAAATCAAAAAAGCAAGGAACAATATCAAAAAGTTCCTATGAAGCTGAATACAGGACAATGGCCACTGTTACTTGTGAAATTTAATGGCTAGTCTATCTTCTTCAAGATTTGAAAGTTGAAAAAGGGTCTCATTCATTTACTTTCCATTTCCATCACAAGCAACTAGCAGACATTTATACCAAAGTCTTAGGTCATCAGTCTTTCAAGAATAATTGTTCCAAGTTGGGTCTCATCAATATTTGCTCCCCAACTTTGGGGGGTTCAGAGGATAAGGAAACTAATTATGTGATTTTTGTCTTTATAGTAGAATCAAATTATCATCAATCAAATTATCATCAATTCAGTTTAGTTTTTATGATATGTAATAATTTTATTTTGTTTTCTTTATTTAGCTATACCTATAATGAGTACAGTACTTGTATATATTCAGTTCTTTTGAATGAAATACACAGAAAAATAGAAAGCATATTTTCATTCTCATATCCTTTGTTCTTCTCTTTATTTTCATAATAATATTTTCATTCTCATGTCCTTTGTTCATCTTTGTTCTTCTCTTAATTTTTTATAATAATGAAGTATCAAGAGAAGATGCATTTAGGTCGATTAGAAATATTGAGGCTTGGTTTTAGAACAACTCATGGATTCCTCGTACTTAGTTAGACCTTTGATAGTGCAATCATAGCCAATTGTAGGTACCTTACCCTAATTGAATGTAAGTTTTTAAGAATATTTTGCAATACTCTAATGTGTAACTCATCTTCAACTATTGGATTATAAGAAAATTAAAAGAATAATAAAAACATTTTTAAAATTACTCTAAACAAATCTTTTAGAATTATTCCGCTCAATCCGTTAAAACAATGTTTTATTTTCACTTAAAAATTCGTAAGAGTAATAGTTGTCTTGAAGTTCACTTATGTTCTGTCTTAGATTTGTTTACAAATTAATCACTTGGACACAAATTTCCTTACCTAAAAAATATTTCGTAGGTCTTCGTACAATTTGGTCTTCAAATTTCACACAAATTATATATTATTTCTTTTATAAATTAAAATTAGAAGTTAATTTTAACTTAAGAATGAAGCTTTTTACTTATGTTTATATTGATTTCATATTTTTGTATAAATGTATATTGAAAAAGTTGAGATTCACTTTTTCATTCATTTATTTTTGTATGCATTGCAATTCAACTACAGGGAATCCAATCATGGTAATTTAGCCATTAACGTTCTAAAAACATACCTAGAATTTCTTTTTTTTTTTTTTATCTTTTAACAGTGTGTTGAATAGAAAATGTGAATATACGCAATGAGGTGATAGAATATGTACAATTTAGACAGGTAAATAAGTAGTTTAGTATATATATTTAGTTTCTAATAAAATAAGAAAACAAATTAATATTTTAACTCGATTAATTATTAAAGTAATTACACATATTTAATACTTAGCAATTGTCATGTATGTTTTAGTTTGTAGGTAAGTAAAATTAAAGTTGATATCCAATAAACCTTTGATTGAATCTTTTATTCTTATTTTTGTTTTGTAAATTTAAATTTTTTAGTGATTTTTCTAAAATTAATTGTACATTACTTTAGTTTCTTCTATAATAAATTCACCTGATTGTGACTGTTTTCTACTAAATATGTGTTAAATTATATTGATCATTAACGAAGTTAAAAAGAACTAACAAAATAGAAACTAGAGTACTAATATTATAATTATAATTTTTTATTTTTCTAAAAACGAAAGATAATTATACTTTTGTATACTATTTACTTTCTTTAATTTATATAAAATGTTACATGATGTCTTTTTCCCTTTTTTATATCTTTAAATCAGCATAAATAATAAAATCAATACTCATCTAATAAATATAAGGAAATTGTATTCTATTTTATCATAAAATATGTGAGAAACACAAAAGAGATTTAAAAACAAAAACAAAACTTGAAAGAAAAATCAAATAGTTTTTTAAAAAAAATGCCAAATAAGAAATTATTAAAAATATAAGAGAGCAAAAACTAATTCAAACTAATTATTCTTTAAGGTTCCGTTGGGTCTTATAAAACGAAGTGGGTGTGTCTGTCGATTTCCTTGTAGTGTCTTGTGTTTGAGGTACAGTATTCTGTTGAGTAAGGTAATTCACAATTGCTCTCTCTCTTTGATTTCTTCACTTCATTTCTCAATTCCTAATGCTTATTATATAATGCAAATTTGATAACAAAACAAAACGATCCGTTTTACAACTCTTTCAATCACGTTGCCCTCATACTGTTTGTGAAAATGCTCACGTTGGTTGTGTTTTGGGCGTGATTAGCATGCTTCGCTCATCGCTCCGCTCGTTCTCGACGTCGGCGAGGGCGTCACAGCAGATAGAGAACCACAATTTCCTCTCTCCGAACTCCTTCCTGGGAAGTTGGGAGGCGCCGCGGGACCCCAAGGAGGCGGAGGCAAAGCTGGCGATGCTGCGAAGGGATTACGCGAAGCAAGTGAAGGAGGTTCGGAAGGAGTACATAAGAGAGATGGAAGCGATGAAGATTGAGAAGGAGCGCAAGGATGAGGCTCGCAGGGAAGCCCTCAGAATCGCCAACGAAGAGCGCAAGAAGCTCAAGGCTCAAGCCGCGCAGCTCAGAGCCCAAGAACGCGACATCGAACGACAACAATTTCGGCAAATGCTCGTATGTTGATATGTTCCTCCTATACAATTGTTGTTTGGACAAAACTTATATGCAAGTGTTTTTTGTACAATGTTTTTTTTTTTTGTCGCAACTTTGTGCATAGTATATGTTCACATTAAATATCAGCATAGGTTACTGAGGTGATACTTCCATTTTGATTAGATATCAGCGCCAAAAAACCCAATGAATAACTCCATTTTGAGTTTTTTCCTGAGTTGCGTATACTTGCTGAAAAGTTAAAATGAACCTGGATTTACTGGGCGTGTCAATTTGTTTGGTCAAATTGCAATTTGAATGCTTAATGCTCAATTTCTGGATTTTGATTTCATGTTGAACTCTAAAATTCACTCTTCTTGTGTGATATGATATCTGTTCTGCTGAATACATTTATTATGTTCTAGTCAGTCAGTGGAAACAAGTATAAATCTACAATAGCTATCTGGAGATTTAGTCTTTAGAGAACTATTCTTGCTATATGTTCTTAATTTCGCTCTTTGGATACTTTGTTGTTTGTACTGGCATTGTTTGTCAAATGATGAAATATTTAATTTTTTTTGTTTATGCTGCAAATTTGTCATTCAACTCTGTTATGCAAGTGAAACTATTTCTATTTTTTTCTCTTTTCTTATGAATTTACGTTGAACTTTAATAAAAAAAAAAATCTTGCAATATTCATTTCATGTTTTTCAGTTAAATTTCTTAGATTCATGTTTTTAGGTTACTTTTGGGGCATTTCAAAAGCTTTCTAAAAGTCTGATAAATATGAGCCGTTGTTTCTCTAAAATAAGAGAAACTAAACACACGGTCGGCACCGTGTTAATTTAGTTTATTGCCATCTTTATGATTGATTTTTTACTTTTGTGAACAAGTTAAAAGAAAGAGCTGAGAAACTTGAGAACTGGAGGATGAAAGTCCAAATGCATGAGAAGAAGAAAGAAGAGAAGAAAGAGTTATTGCGCCGACAGAGTTCAATGTGGATTGATGAAAAGAATCTTGAGAAAAGAATTCTGGAACGTATGGTTGAAATAAGGTATCTTTGAGCTTTGACGTTCCACATTTGTATTGGTTGAGGTCTCTGATATCTTGTTAGTACAATTTAGTCCTATGAAGAACCCTTATAATAAAGATAGTTCTTGCATTTAGAGAATTAGGTTCCTGTTTTTACTCGGTTTTGGATTAAAGTGTTTTACTCAGCATTACAATATTAAAAATGAAATGATATTGAATCTATTCTAGTGGCTAATAATTGTCAAAATGTACAATGACTTAATGTAGTAGGGAAACTATAATTGATCCTGCTTTGGTCTTATTGAAGTGTTTTGTTGATAACACAAATCTGGTGATCATGGTATATGCAAGTATAGCCGTTACTGTTATCGGGTATGGAGACTTAGAGCAGAATGCTATTACAAACTAAAATTGAAAAGGCATGCGCTGGTTCAAAAGCTTCACTTTTTTTATGTTTGATTTGCTGATTGAGCTGATTTGATGCAGCAACCCAAAGATGGGTCCCCAAGGGAAGCCCTTAGAGTCGCCAATGAGTAGCCCAAGAGGATCAAATCTTAAGCCACCCAGCTCAGAGCCTCAGAACCTGACATGGAACGACAACAATTTCGACAAAAGCTTGTATGTTGATATGTTCCTCCAATCCAATTGTTGTTTGGACAAAACTTATATGCAAGTGTTTTTGGTAAAAAAAAATTTGTCACAGCTTTCATGTGCATAGTATATGTTCACATTAAATATCAGCATAGGTTACTGAGGTGATATATCAATTTTGATTTGAGATCAGCGTTGAATAACTCCCGTTTTAGTTTTGTCTTGAGATGCGTATGCTTGATGAAGAGTTAAATTGAATCTGGATTTACTCGGCATGTCAATTTGTTTGGTCAAATTGCAATTTGAACGTTGTTTAAGGCTCAATTTCTGGATTCTGATTTCATATCGAACTCTAAAGTTCACTCTTCATGTGTGATATGATATGTTTTGTTAGTATCCTGTCCTACTGAATATATTTATTATGTTCTACTCTCTGAAAAAAAGTATAAATCTACAATAGCTCTCTGGAGATGTAGCCTTTAGAGAGAACTATTCTTATTGTACTCGAGGTTGATTTTAGTGGTAAAGAGTTTAGTTTTGACTACAATGTCTTCTTAGTTTCTCCCTTTGGATACTTTGTTCTTTGGACTGGAATTGTTTGTCAAAAGATGAAATATTTAATTTTTTTTGTGCTGCAAATCTGTCATTCAAGTCTCTTATGCAAGTGAAACTATTTCTATTTTTTTCTCTTTTATTATGAATTTGTGTTGAACTTTAATAAAAAAAATTCTTGCAATGTTCATTTCATGTTTTTCAGTTAAGTTCCTTACATTCATGTCATTCATGTCTTTAGGTTACTCTGGGGGCATTTCAAAAGCTTCCTAAAAGTCTGATAAATATGAGCGGTTGTTTCTCTAAAATAAGAGAAACCAAACACATTGTTAATTTAGTTTATTGCCATCTTTATGATTGATTTCTTACTTTTGTGAACCAGTTAAAAGAAAGAGCTGAAACTTGAAAACTGGAGGATGAAAGTCAAAATCAATAAGAAGAAAGAGTTATTGCGCCGACAGAGTTCATCGTGGATTTATGAAGAGAATCTCGAGAAAAAAAATTCTAGACCTATGGTTGAAATAAGGTATCTTTGAGCTCATTGCCGTTCCACATTTGTATTGGTTGAGGTCTGTGATATCTTGTTAGTACAATTTAGCCCTATGAAGTACTCTTATTATATAGATAGTTCTTGCATTTAGAGAATTACATTCCTGTTTTTACCCAACGGTACTTTGCCGATATTCACTGCTTTGGTTTTGGAGTAAAGTGTTTTACTCAGCATTACAATATTAAAATGAAATGATATTGAATCTATTCTAGTGGCTAATAATTGTCAACTGGTTCTATGTACAATGTCTTAATGTGGTAAGGAAACTATAATTGAGATCCTGCTTTGGTCTTATTGAAGTGTTTTGTTGATAACACAAATCTGGTGATCATGGTATATGCAAGTATAGTCGTTACTGTTATCGGGTATGGGAACTTAGAGCAGAATGCTATTACAAACTTAAAATGAAAACCGTATGCACTGGTTCAAAAGCTTCACTTATTTGATGTTTGATTTGCTGATTGAGATTTCCAAATGTTTGGGTTTTGTAACTACCTGAAATTTGTGTCCTACCTTGAGTCTATTATATCTAGGCTTTGGTTTTCCCTTAACATTTGGTTTTCATTAATTATAAAAATATAGTTGAGACTTAAATACATTTTTTTTGGTATCTGTTTCATGAATCTGCAACTTTGATCTCTATAAAAATTTGGTAGTTTATCTTCTACGTTTTCAAAATTAAGCAATTCTAGTCTTTTGGTTAGATGATATTGGAATGTTAAATAAAAAATTGTTTAATTTTTAAAAAAGTACTAAAGGACTAAATATTCTATTAAACTTTTATAAGAAGCAAAATTTCATATTGTTGATAGTTTATAAATGATTAATATAAGATATTTAAGAAGTGTACGAGATGTATCAATACCTTTTTGAAGATTGATTATAAAACGGAATATCTTTTTGAAGATTGATTATAAAACCGAATCCGACGAAAGGGTAGAGGTTTGGAAGTTGGTTTTAGAGAGATAATCCCAAGAAGGTTTATGGTGAACATAAGATAAGGGAGCACAGACAAGGATCTGAAACCAATTACCCGAGGCAAGTTCTTCAACCAAAATGCTCGCAGATGTTTTCTTATTCATTGGAAACATTTATAAAAGTTCAACATAAACTATCCTTGAGTAAAAGGGTCTCAATGGTGGATAAAGAAAATTCTAAGACAAATATTGAACTTGGTCTAAATTCATAATAAATTGGACCTTTGATTGTTGGATTGTATATTTCAGAAGTTATTTTTGGTTTTCAGATTATACAATCATACAATCTAAAATTTTCTTTTTACTTATAAGAAGATTTATTGATTCAATCTAAAAATCATTTTTATCTTTAAATTATATAATTTATAAGTGTTTTTTTTTTCTTAAAAATCAACTTCTAGATCTCATAATCTATAATTTATTTTTAGTTTCTAAATTAAATAATCTAAATATTATATTTTATTTTTTAATTATTTGAAAATCATTTTTAGTTTTTAATAAATGATGCAATTCATGTGTCTTTAATCTAGAAATAAAAATGACTTAAAAATTATGTCATCTCTTCTAAATTATATGATTTAGAAAATATTTTTAACTTTTGAATTACAAGTATAAATTTTCATATTTATGAGATTGTGAAGATGAAAGAAAAAAAATAGAAATAAATATCCTTAATTTCACTTACTCCAGTTTAAATAAAAAATAATATTTAATTCTTTTAACTATGGCAATTATTACTTTTATTTTTGCATTTGTGTTTTACAAGCAAGGAGCTTTATTTTTGTTTTGTTTATACGTATGCACGTGGCGAATCCAAGGATATTTCTTGTTGAAGATGATGAATTTGAGTTGATAAAAATTTTATTGAAGGTGATGAATTAGACTAGATGAAAGTTATTTGGTTGACCTAATTTGAGAAGATGAATCATGATAGATTTGCAAAATTTGATCTTTTCAGGATTGGATCTTCTCTTATCTGAAGAGATTCGAAGGGATTTGAAGGGATGAAATTGAAAATTACAAAATAGCCCTTGTAAATGAAGTGAAAATTAGGAAAATAATTAGAAAAATGTAAAAAATGTAAAAATTATAAACAAGAAACAATTATTAGGTAACAATATATATATATTATATGAAAAATAAACTGATTTATAATTATACCTAATTCATCAAATAATTGATTCCAATAATTATATATATTTTTTTTCATTCACAATACTTTCCTTTTCTTTTTTCCAAGACAGCTATAATATAATTAATCTCACTTAAATCTACCGATATTCAATACAATCTATCCATTCATAATTATATTATTAACGTAAAATAATTAAATCAATAAAAATTGTTTACTTTATAAAAGAGATAATAAAAGTATATTATACATGTTATATTGTTTTCTATTTATTCCATGAAAATATGTTTACTTAATGTTTAATTGAAGTAAATAAGAAAAAAAATATATTTTTGTCTCTTTATTTGATTCCATATTTATGATGAAATTGAGGGGAGAAGATGTTATTTAAAATATTTTTTTATTCATCTTAAAAACAGTTTTATTATTTTTTAAATATAAAATTATTAAAAGGCAAAGTAAGGATATTACCATTGAATTAGATAAAATCATTATCAACCTATTAAAAAATATCTAGTTAGTTGATTCAGTTTCCATATTTTTTATATAAAAATCAATTTAATCTAATTCATTTTAATTTTTTACCATCTTATTTCACAAGAGTTAATTAGTAATTTCAGAAATATATTAATTAAAAAAATAAAAACAAATTTATAACATCTATCAAATCAATCCCAAACTTTCATTACCAATTCTCTCAAATCCCTTCAATTCTTATTATCCATCCATTAATCCAATAATACCCTCTCATCCACACACGATCCACTCAAGTTCCTTCAAATCCATCTTTTCAAATCCATTCCTCCAACCAAACAAAGCTTAAAAGAAATAATATATAAAAACTATTATTATCTAAAATATACGGTAAGAATATGCAACTTAATGGCTGGAGCATCCTTATGATATATTTAAATAAGAAAAAAAAGTTGGTTTAAATAAAACTTTAACTTTTTATTTCAAATTTCATATATATTATTTTTTATGTAATTCATATTAATTGTTTAAGATTTAATATAAATTAATAACTTATATTTAATTATTTTCACTTAGAATTTGTACTTAATGTCACTACACAAAAATGTAATTAAAATGGAACTGTATTAATTTCATTTAGTTCAATGTTGATTATCTCAAATTAAACTAAATTTTGAATTTGAATCCAGATGAATGTTTACTTCTAATATTTTATGATAAAAAAAAACTCTCTAAATGGTCAATAACCAATAATTATATAACGTTGAAGCAAAGGTTTTCTAACTTCTTTAAATAATTTTTTTAGTTCTTATTTTCCTTTCTCGGTGGTAATTATACTTTTATTTAATTAATAATTATAAAAAAAATCAATCTAATTATCTGTTTATTATTGTTAGAAAGTTTGGCCTTTTAATAGCATAATAAAATAGTTAAATAATAATACAACAGAATTTGTTTGCACCTTTTACAAATAAGCTGAGAAAACAGTTGTTGAATATTATTATTGTTGTAAATCTCATCTTTGAAAATTGCAACTCATTAATTTTTTTAAATTTTAATTTTTTGTGAAAACTTTATATTGATTCTTAAAAATTGAAAGTATATTTAGATTAGGTTTTATACACTTACTTATACACATTCACTCGGGAGGGTGTGTTCTGCGCTCTTTCATCTTCACAAAAAGAAGAGTATCCATTGTGCTGCGTTCACAAATCCAAATAAAGTGAACTGAATCGAAGAATCTTCTTCTGTTCCATAAGGTAATACGAATTCGCCCCCTCTCCCTCTTTCTTTGCTTTCATCCTTTCTGAAAATTTTGATATTGCTAATGTTGGTTGATTCATATCATATAATATAAACTTTATTGAAATTGAAAGGTTCTCTTCGATTGGAAGAAGAATGAGTAGTATCCACTAAAACTGTTTCTGTTAGATGAAACAATTTAGCCACTTCTCAATGTGTTTGGCTTTAATATTCTTTCAATAGTTTTGGGACTACCCTCATTCTGTTTGTGGAAATGTTTACTTCCCTCGTCATCAAAATTTAGAATTTATTTATTTATATATTGATTTTGTGTATTTTCTGCATTTGCATCATCAAAGGGTAACTGTATTGTGTGAAATTATGCTAACCCTAAGGCAAAGAATTTGGTAGTTGCTGGGGTTTGAATGTTTCAGGCTCAATTTCTGGATTTGGATTTCACATTCAACTCCAAAGTCCGCTCTTCGTGTTATGTGATATGTTTTGTTAATATCCTGTTCTTATGTCTTACTATGTGAAAACTAGTATAAATCTACAATAGCTCTCTGTTCTGGAGATTTAGCCTTTTGAAACTATTCTTGTTGTACTTGAGATTGATTTTAGTGGTAAAGAAGTCTTGACTACAATATGTTTTCTTAATTTCGCTCTTTGGATACTTTGTTCTTTGTACTGCTCTTGTTTGTCAATTGATGAAATATTTAAATTTTTTTGTCTGTAAAGTCTGTTATGCAATTGAATCTGTTTCTATTTTTTTGTGTTAAACTTTGATAAAAGAAAATTTCCGTGCAATGTTCATTTCATGTTTTTCTGTTAAATTTCTTAGATTCATGTCTAGGTAGAAAAGATTTCTCATCCCATACCATTATAAATACGTACCCATGTATCCTCTTGCCTCTTGGGAACAAGTTGAATGAATAGTAATTTCCACAATAAGTTGTATTAATTCCCGACGTCAATTTATTTATTTATTTATCTTATGTGTTTTATCAACTTGCATGAATTGTATTGTATGAAATTATGCTAAGCCTTCTTTTCTCCATTGACCTAGATGGCTGGACTTTTAGGATATTGGAGCCTTTCACCCAAGGCAAAGAATTTTATAGTTGCTGGGGGTTTGACAACTTTTGTGTTTGGTGCCTACTTCTACACCATGAGGGCTGTTGGAGGCACTGATGAACTGCAGGTAGCAATTGATAAGTTTGAAGTTGACAAGAGCAAGAATGAGGGTGGAGCCAACATGTCATCAAAGGTCTAAAGCTCAATCATTGCTTGTACCACAAAACAAGACTTTCAGTGTATTCACTGTTTTGGTTTGTAATCAAGCTTTTACTCAGCTTGAGAGTGTTAAAAAGAAGAATGATATTGAATCTAGTGCTACTAAGTTTCAACCAGCTTTATGCACAAATAATGTGTCTAGGGAAACTATAATCGAGATCCTGTTTTGGCTTTGCTGAGTGTTTCATGATGATAATAGAAATCTATGATCTTATTATATTCGAGAACAAAGAAAAACTGGTACCCTGACATAGGGGCAAATTTCCATTACAAACTTAATGAAAATCACATGCCTTAAATGAGAAGAAAATAAGAAAAGTTTCTTTCATAAATTAAAATTATAAGTTAATTTTAAATTAAGAAAGAAGTTTATTCTTTAATGTTCATATCTTATTTGTATAAATGTTTATTGAATTTTTTTTACAAAGAGGACTTTATTAGCTATTTATCTTCACATTATTAATGTTTGATGCCTGGGGAAAAAAAGAAAAACTTCCATCTCTTAGCTGGGTCATGACTCTTCATTGTCTTGGCTGTATCATTTAGTACTTAAATATTTAAAAGATATTGTATATGGTATTATTAAAAGATAATTTTTATCTAGTAAGATATTGTGTATAGTATTTTGAATATTTTTATGACTGAATAATAGAACAGGTTCAAGAGTTGTACAAGTAGTATGAATATATAGGTTCAAGAGTTGTACAAGTAGTATGAATATATGGTAATTGATTAACGCATTGAAAGAAAATTCTTAATATTAATATTAATTATTTTTTTTATCTTAACTAGTAATTCATTAACGCATTGAAAACAGTTAGCAATTCAATTTTAATGATAAAGCTATTTACATATATAAAAAGGGAAAAGTGAAATTTTGTAAATAAAAAGAGAAAAAGTTCATGTTAAAATGAAATCCGTATAGAAATCTGGGGTGACCCGGGTAAAAATGGGCCAGAAAACGGGTCGGGTGTTATCTTGTTGCTCGTTTTGAAATGTGAGTGTGAGAGTGAGTATAGCATCAGCAAACTGAGACCTTATCAATGGCACTTCTTCACCCAAATCTTCTTCCAACCTTCAATCCCAAAGCTTTAACCTTTCCCTCCATCAAACCCAAACTCTCTCTCTCCTTCTCCCTCTCGCGCTCCCACCGGCCTCCTCCAACCACCGCACGCTTTACCCTAGCCGCTTCCGCCGCCGACACCGTCGTTGCCCAAGAAGAAGCCCCTCCCACTCCCCAACCCGAGGTTCTCTTCTCACTTTTCGCTCCCCAACATTCAAATAATGCTTTCAATTTCTCTCATTTATCCTCTTCTTTTAAAATTAGAAAAAAAAAATCTCTTTTTTATCTTAATTTTTGTGATTAATAGAAGCTTGGAGTGGTTGTGAAGGCCCCAGAGAAGCCGAGACTTGTGTTGAAGTTCATTTGGATGGAGAAGAACATTGGAATTGCACTCGACCAGACCATACCGGGGCATGGTACCATTCCCCTGAGCCCATATTACTTTTGGCCCAGAAAAGATGCTTGGGAAGAGCTCAAGGAGTTGCTTGAGAGCAAGCCTTGGATCTCCCAGAAGCAGATGATTATTCTACTCAATCAAGCCACTGATATCATCAATTTGTGGCAGCAAAGTGGTGGCAACTTATCCTGACCTCAATTCCGCTGTTCCAACATATTTCAAACATTTTTTGCTCTTGTATTATTGAGTTACAGTACTCAGCTGATGTTTTGTAATAATAAGATGTTTCCCCTTTAAATGTTCATGTTGTTCTGTTGTATGTTCTTTCTCTGGCTTTGTATACCGACATGTGCTTATTTAATTTAATATTACTATCAATCAACTTATCCCTCTCAGATAAATCATTTTGTTTTCTGTCTACACTTTTTATTAGTTAAACTGTTTTCTCGATTCCGGTACACATCTGGAGTTTTAGATTTTGTTTGAGAAAATTGTAAGTTTTAGTCCTTAGATGATGTGTGCCTTGGTTTTTGGTCCCTCTCTAATTCAAGAGAAGGCATTTTGTTTGTAAAAAACTTTCTTGCTGTAATCAATTGCTAAAAAAGCTTTGAAAGGTCTAAAGCTTATTTGTTTTCTTGTGTATAAATTAAATCTTGAATAACGACTAAGTGAATTGGTTAACTTATTTGATTTCAATGAGTAAATTTTAATTGCAAACCAGTATGTCAGTGCTTTATTTTACAATTAAGCTTTTGGTTAAAAGATAAGCTTAGATACTTGGATCTCTGTGAGGACGCGGTAATGTTCACGCATTAACAGAAGAAAATAAAGACTTCAGTAGGCTAAATTGTTACACAAGTATTTTAGTAGAGGGAAACCATATGTCAAAAGAATTGCCTTCAAAATGTTGCCATTAGAAATCTGAAATGGATTTTACATATTCTTGTACATACTTTGGTTTTTGATTTTATTTCAAGAGTTAAATAATTGAATTTTGCCATTATGTACACTTTTTAAGAAACAATATGTTCCAATCCTCCACATTTTTTGTTGTTCACCTTTTGATCATCTACTCCTCACTGACATCATCTTCCAGTCCCTCGTGTGTATGTATCTGCTTTTGAAATTTTGTTGGATCCCTCTTTTCCATCACATGCCTTATTGCCATAGGATTTTGAGTGGGATCAGATTGAGACCTCTGTGAATTCCATTCTATAGCTTTGGAAGAAGGGTGAACTCTTTCTTCATCGAATTTGAAGTGTTCATTTTCTGTAACTGTATCAGAAATCCTGTTGTGATCATTGTTATCTCTTGGGAAGCTCTTGGCTGAGCCTAACTCGCCAACCATGTGATCCTCTCTATTTGCTTCCTCCACATGTTCCTTGGAAATTAACTCAACATTCTTTGATATTGTTGCCATATTATCTCTTGGATCCAGACTTAAATGAAAGTCTTCCCATGCAAGTGTTTTAATTTCCCTCCTTTCCAATGCTTTTAGTTCAATAGCATGGTTGCTTTTTGATATGACTTCATAGTCTTGTTTAGAACTAGAGCTCACATGCATTTTGCTGAGAGCAACTCTATGATTTGAGTGTTTACTAACTTCAATCCCATCCACTCTCTTCCTTTCTTCATTCCTATCAGATAAATGCTCACACTGAATTATTTTTTCTGGATTATTTTGGATGTTAACTTTATGGTTATGATCATCAACACTATTTTTTGTTGCTTCATGTTCATCTTGCCTTCGTTCAACATTCAATTTGTCCTGAAATAGTGTAAAAGAATTTGCGTCAGTGTGAATATCACAATTCAGTTTGTGCATATTGTTATTTCTTTTTGAGACAAGGTGCTCTTACTTTATTGATCAACACAGGCTCCTGCTCCAAACGCAAAGTAACTCCAATTTCTGAAGCAATTTGCTTCAGCGCTTTCATTTTGATTTCCATGGTGGGGCGTTTTTTTGAAAGCTTTTGTATCATCTACACAAACCAAGCAAAAGTTATCAGAATAATGGGAAATTCTCTTGAAATGAGTTCTTTGTGCAATAACTAATCAGCACCTTGGAGTTCACTCTATTGTTTTTGTGCAACTCAACAGCATGATCGGCAAACTCTTTCCCGAACCTTGATGTTAAAATCTCTCTTATCTTATGCAGCTCTGGAAAATCTCCACACCTTGAGGATGCAAAGATAAGGCTAGATGTTGCTTCCTTGAGCTCAAAGGGGCACTCTCTACACGTGTTCAAAAAAATCTAAATTAGTACAAACAGCAAAATGCATGCATCATTAAATAATTCATCACCACTTCAGTTTGGTGTTTCTTCAAGATTCACTCAACAGCTATAGAAGCAAGGAGTGAAGAAAACTTACTTGTTCGTTTCAAGAGCTACGGTTCTTTCTCTCAGGAAATTACAATAGTTTTCTATCATAGCAAATACTTCCAACATGTTTTGTTCTAGTATCCATTGCTCCACCTGTTAATAAGCAAAAGATAAATTCAAAATATTTACGTGTAAGAGAAAAAAGAGAAGGGTTTATAGGGTGTGGTTATTAGCAATAACTTACACGAAGTAGAGCAGGGTCATGGTGACCAAGGTTTAAGAGTTGAGCAACATCAGAGCGAGCATAAGAGGCTCGAGCTTTGTGCTGGTTCTTCAAGATAACAATCCTAGAAACAGCAAGTGTTGTGATGCTTTTGATTTTGGAAGTGAAGCTTTTTCCAAGCAGACCCATGTTATGTTATGTGTGTATCTAAAAGGGGTGAGGAATGAAGGAAGGATTTTATGATCAGAGACTCAAGGACTGTAGTAACACACAGTTGAGACTTTATTCTGGTAGATAATGTTTGTTGTCACTTATAAATGAAACTGTCCCCAGAATAATAAATATGATTTGGAGAGGTGTTATTTGTTTTGAATTGGCCTAAATCTAAGTTTGAGTAGTTCTTATCTGGTTCCTTTCTGGAACATAATACTAGAAGCTTTGATGATTTCTATTGGAAACTCGTCATCTTTCAAAAGGGTCCACGACGAGGATGTCCCGTGGAATATGACCCCTTCTCATGCAACTAGTTTAGAATTTGAAAGGTCAAAAACCTTATAATATTGCCATAAGTCATGTGAATTGTTTATTTAGTTCTATGGTGGTTGAAGAAGTTGTATGAAAGTATAGGATTGGTAGTGGTAAGCCAAACATAATAGTATATTTTAACAGAAGTAGAAAATTTGAGGCGCGTAATGACAGCATTTGGTAGCCACCATAGTGCGAGTTTACCAAAAGTTGAAAACTGAGGCGCGTAGTAATGCCATATTCTTATGTGGCTGCTTTCTACCTAGGAATAAATAGTATATGCACTGTGTTAAGAAATTAAATAGAGAGAATAAGCATAAAATTGAAAGAGGGAAATTTGGCTGCTATGACAAGGTAGCACCAAGCATATATTTACGTGCATCCCAAAAGAAAATCCCAGTTATTACACATTTTTTAGTGAAAATTGTAATTAGTTAAAGTATATAAATTATCTCTGCAAGAGATAGACACGAAATTGGCGTAATAGAGACACGAGGAAAGTTGTAATTTTGAAAGGGGGGACTATAATTAACTTTAATCACTCAATTATACTTAAATGATTAAAATTAAAAGTTGATAATAATTATCATGTAATTAGTTAATATATATTTATATTGACTTTTCAAATAAGATGAAATGAGCAATACCTGTTATTTTATTCCTTACAATGACTAGGATTATGTTTTATTTACAAAGGAGGCGTTAAAGAAACAAAGTGGATGGAGAGAAAAGGGAAAGAAAGAAAACTATTAAATTGTGAGATGAATTTTTAGGCTTTTAATAAAAATAATTTCTACCTTCTTATTATAAATAAATCAATGTTAGGCTTTTTTTTCATTATAAAAATAGGTTTGTGGAATTTGACTATCAAAATTGGGTTCTCAAAGTAGCAGCCCTCATGCTCTGGAGAAAGCGAGGAGGCAACACGAGACATGACTGCGTGAATTCGTAGTGCGTTTTATTTCATAATTGAAATTGATTTGACCTCCCTTTAAACTGTACCAAATAATATCCCAAAATCCTTTACGTTTTTATTGAGAATTTTTCTTAAGAGAATAACTCATTTTTATAGTAAATTTAAAATATTTCATAAAAGAATATATTATTTAAGTGTAAAACATTAAAAGAAATGAAAATTCTAAGATTCATCTACTAACGTAACTATTCAAGGATATCATTTCGAGCTATTTTAAACTATTTTAATGTTTATTAAATCAAATGGATTCTAATAATGCTATAAAGCATTAAAAATAAAACTAATTTATTAGCTTAGTGAGTCATTCTCTATCTTTACCATAGTTACTCTATTTAGGTGTTTTGACTCAATTTTGAAAAGAGTAGGTAAAGATTTTGAATTTACAAAAAGTAAAATACTTCTTTCAAAATTAATTATATATTAATGTTAATTATTTTTTTATAACACATCATAATTATTAAAAATTAAACATTAATTATCTCAATTATTAATAAAATTCAAACAAAACTAAGAAATTAACATTTTGTATTAAACTATTATTTCTTTTTTTATTATCTAAAAAGAAATATTTGTTATAGTTGTGCCGCCTTTATACCTAAAATGACTTCAGCAGTTTCTACCTCCTCATTACGTTAATGATAGACAGTCAAATAAATGAAAAAAGAAAACTGTAAATAATAAAGCTGGAGAAAAAATAAACGAACACATGGATTTTTTCCTCAACACGTTTTTGTTTTCTAGCGCAAATGGCATTGAACGATGTACCGATGCTATGAATGTACCAAAGGACAAAAGTTATAGAATATTAACAAATGCAGTTCTCCAAAAAGATTGCAGAAGACTAAAAATTGGCACAACATCACAGCAAAGAAACCTCGGTTGCAGAAAATGAATTTGAATTTTGACTAGTCTTAAAAATCAATCATTCTGGTGGTCTAAGAGATAGTTAGCTGTTAGATCCTCATTTTTATCGCATGCAAAGAACACATCCAACACAAGATCTCGATCAAATCCCATATCTTCAAGCTGCAAAAATGTCATGGTTATGCACAGAACATTTAGTGCTGCTACTCATTCCATTCAAGACATAATTGTCATTGTAGCTTTCATGATATTAATATAAAGGGAAAAATAATATACAGTTCTTAAGGTTTGTTCACGTTTGCCAATAAAAAAATGGAATTTCATTTCTATAATTCGTATAATAATTAGCTCACCCGTTGAATGGCTTCATTCTCTTCAGGGGTGAAATTGACGGCCTCAGGCATCATGGAATCCAACTGACTCGGTACATTCCTGGTTACACAATAGCTTGAAACCTCAGAGAAACCCAATATTTACCATCTTAAATTAAAGAAATGATACAAAGTTAAAATAGCCATCTTACTCATCCTCTAGAGGTTCATTTATAAGGTCAACCAAGTCCTCTTGATGATCTTGGAGGATCTGCAGTGCCTTAGGATTTGATGTTTCTGGATCCTGAAACATAGGATGCAATGGAAAAAGAAAATGATTTATGATGTCCTATAATTCGGTGAAGTCCAAATTAGCAATTTAACTGGATCTACAAGTGTACCAATAATACCTGCAAAATTTCGGGGTTTGCTCTCAACATCGCTGTAAAATCCTGGAACAAAAACGATAACGAATAACATTTTTAGATGCACAAGTAAAGAAAATTAAAACGAGGTCTACATCCCATCCATAAAGAAAACACCAATTAAAATACCTTTACACTGTTTCGCAAGAAATCCTCATCATCATTTATAGTTATATCCCTTTCGGAACTGCCCTGGTTCAACCAATCAAACATAACCAACGTTAAAATTTTACTCTACAGCATAATAAAGTATATATATTATGTGTGTACATGCATGCATGCATACATACATATATACATATACATACACACAGACCTGAGGAAACAGGTTGAGTGGATTGGTATTGGGTCCACTAGTTGGTACAGCTGGTTGGGGAGCCTGGATTGACGAGTTTTCTGCCTGCCTAGTCATGGGGGATCTGGCAACTTCGGGTACATCAGCTTGTTCAGGAATGTCCTAACATATAAATTTTGTGTCAATTTTAGTTTAAAAAAGTCGTACAAACATGCAAACGTAACTTTCATTATCGACACAATTACACTATGTTTTAGGTTAGGTCCTAAGTTTAAGAAGTTAAGCCGAAACCACCAGTCCACAACCACTAAGCCTAATCTAAGTACACAAAACATTTAGGCTATATGATGATAAATAATGACAACTTCATGACATGATCATATTAGTTCTACCAATCACATTTTATGCAAAAATCACAATAGGTACAAACATAATTTTCTCAGTCATTTATTTCCTTAAAACATAGAAGAACAACCATGTTCCAGTCATTTATTTCCTTAAAACAAAAGCCATTTGTTTGACACTTAAAAATAAACAATCATCCACTTCAACTGAGGTCATTATCTTCAAAATTCTCTACCCCCAAATGTTTCCATCTAAGATGATACTAGAGGTATACGTACTCAGTATAGATATATCATTAAAACACAATGGCACAAGATAAAATAGTCGACCAAAGCATGAGTTTTGAGGGCATAATTGCTTTTAGCATCAAGTCAATCAAAATTTAAAAATGACATGGGCAGCAAAAGATGTCTAAAGAAAGCATCCTCAAGATAACAAATTGCAACGTTAATAGCTGAACATCATTTCTTTAAACAGGAAAGAAGCCATAATCTGCACATAGACTTACAGTATAGAGATATTCAATAGCTCTTTCAGGGTTGTTAAATGCAGCTTGAATGGCACGGACAACAGTATCCCGATCCCAATTTCCTCCCCCTATTTCTAGAATATGTTGAATAGTTGATTCTAAATTACTTTCTGTATCAAGCTTTGATGTTGCATGGCCATAGACACTGGATGCAGCACTGCACTAACCAGTATATACAAAACTATTTAAGTTCACACAATGATAATAGACAGCACAAATAAGAGAGAACTTGGATTTCAAAATTATTCAGAGTAAAAGAAAATTGTCATGAGTAAGATACTGCACCGTGAATTAGTGAGCAAGACATTATTTGAAAAAAAGGTGAGCTGCAGTAGGTACTATCATGGTTGCAAAAATTATCAACTATGTTCTAATTACAGAAGAGGTATTGACGCCCACGATAGAATGAATGTCAGATACTCACGTAGTGGGAGGAGTTGGAGACGGACTTTGCTCAGAATTGGATTCTCCCCTAAAATCAAAGAGAGAGAAATAAAAGAGATTCATCTGAAAACCAAAAAACATTCCATCATACTGAAACTTCGAAGCAGGATATAAGTATGAACTCACTGTCCAACAGTCGATGTAGGAGGTCGAGATATTGATGAAGTAGAAGGAAAAGAACTTCCAGGTTGAGCTGCCTAAACATGTAGGTAGCAAGTAAAAGCAAACAAAATAAGAGAATGACACTTTATTGTGGTCATAATCAATATGCAAAATACTATGATTTAAAATCGGATAATATTAGATATTAAAATATTATGATTTAAAAACAACAAGAAACGTAGTTAATATCCAATATTGATACTGAACATAAAGAATATAAAAATAATCACTATAAAATTGTGTTTGAATGCCAGCTCGAGCATGTACACAAACTCATTGAGAGACTTGATGAAACAATATAACTTTTAAAATCATTAAAATATCCACCTACTGCAACAGAAGTATAGACATTAAGCCCCTATTTTATAAGAACCACATCAAGGAAGTTCAAAAATGTAACAAGTCAAACTAAATGTTAAAAAAAAAAAAAAAAAAAAAAAAAAAAAAAAAAAAAAAAAAAAAAAAAAAAAAATAAAAAAAAAAAAAAAAAAAATATATATATATATATATATATATATATATATATATATATAAAAATATTTAATGTAAAGATTTTGGAGTCACCAGGTTTGAGGGTAGAGATGAGGCAGTTGCGACAAATTTATTTTCAAAACCTTTAATAGAAAACGTATTTAAGTTTAACTGTGGTTTTAAAAAATAGTCTGCAATCGTGATTACAGTCCCAAGACAAGTTTTTCGTGAACGTAATTTCCCCACAATATCAAGGTTAATAATGAAACCGCAACCGTGACCGCAATTTAAAATCTTGTGTTTGAGAAGAAAAATTGTATAAATAAAAAATGTACAATGTGAGTTGAATCATCTAGTGGTGTGTAAGGAGTATCCTCTACCAGAGAAAAGGTACAAGCCTGAGCTCCCACAATAAATTCAAAACAGTTAAGATAATTATGGAAGAGAGGAAAAATATCAATTAAAAACTCGTCTTCAAGATTTTATAATACCATTCACAACTACAATTTTGAAGGTTTCGGGAGCGTCCAGAACCGTAACTCAACCACATTCATCCATGGTTTATTTTCCAGAATATTTTCCAGAACCGTAACGAAACCACGAACATGACCACTGTTTAAACCTTGCTCTTCTTATCATTAAAATGAGTCTATAGGTTAAAAGTTAATTAGTAGTCAAACACTTAAAGAAGTGTTTTCTTTCAACGGAAGAGAATAGCAAGATTTTCCTTTCCCCTTCATTCTTGAAAAATTAAGAGAACAGGACAGAAACAATCCAAGTGACAAAACAACACCATCACCTTGCTTAACATGATCACCACAAAATCATCCTCAGCCACTTTATTTTCCTCCAGGGTTGTAGCATCCTCAAGCACCTCCCCCCGATGAATAAGCATTTGTTGCGAGGCAGGGTAAAGATCAGCACCTTGCGCTGCCTCTATATTTTTCTTCAAATCAGCAACCTAAAATATCAACCAATAACAATCCACAAATTAATTCCGAAAATGTAAATTGCAATATTCAATAGCATTTGACGCAAATGCAAAAACTCCTACAGCGAGAGAACTAAAAAATGGTTTAATCTGAATAAAACTAACAATCCACAAGAAAATCAATATTCCGGACAAATGTAAATTCAAATTCAACAGCATTAGACACAAATGCAAAAGTGAAAGAAAATTAGAAAAGAAGTAAAAGAAAAGCATTACCGTATCTTGAGGGTTCACTTGGATAACGAAGTGAGTCCCCTTGAGAGTCTTGACCTTAATCTTCATCTTCGGTTTCGGTTCTCCCAACACCGCACGCAGCGCGAGGAGGTCTGAGTCTGTTTGTTTCTTTCGGGGAAGACTGAACGCTCTCCGTTCCGCGCTTATATACGCACATGGAGCAGCTAGTTATCCCATGCGAGCACGACCACAGACAGAAAAACTGTATCCACCTCAATCTGAAGCCACGTGGCATTGACCATCAATGCTCCGTGCGCTTACCACTTTGCTTTTTAATGTAGGGTTGTTAAAATTCATTACAAATTATGAGAGATGTGTTAAATAAAAAATAATAAAAATAACAGTAGAGTGTATTAAAAAATATATCACTAAATTGACCAAAACTTGAAAAGAATGTTTGTGAAAAAAAAGTGTTTCTCATTTTGAAAATCATGATAAGGCAATTTTGGATATGTCAAAATTGGAAGGATATAAACGTTTATGGGTCATTTGATGATATAGTCGATTCCATCATTTAGAGCATGTGGATTACTATAATGAGTCAACTTACTCCTTAAATTTCTAAAAAAAAATAGTCATTTTGTATAATCGACTTCAAATCAAAAAAGGTCTCTAAAATTTCACGATCTCTTGAAACAATTTTAATAAAGAATTACTATCTCATCTAAAATACTTATTAATTCACTAATTTGTCATTTTCGGAAGAAAATAAATATTTTTGATTGAAAAAAAGGAGATATTATACATTTTTCATGAAAAAATAATGGAATTGTATATACAATGGTAGAAGAAGAAGTGTTCACCCTTTTACTAAATAGAAAAGGATAAACATAAACATAAAATATAGAACAATATGATTATGTTGTTTTTATATAATTAAACTTTTTTTTCTCAAAACCAACCCAACATTCTCTTTGTAACATTTCAAAATTAACCCTTCCTGGTTTGTTTAGGAATTTGCATGCATTTATATTATACATTATATAAGGAAAAATGATTTGGATGTACATTCCCAAGTAAATAACATTGAGATTAATCTTCAAACATAAGAAACACCCTTTTTATGCTTTCAAAAGTATGGATATCCATTTTGATAGGTTTTAATAAGGCAAGGAGAAATCATATTAGGAAAGTAGGCACAATTTATGGATAAAATAAGGATTCCCCTTTAGTAATTTATCGGTACTGAAAAAAATAACATTTAAGGTTAACCAACATCGAAAGTTAATCATCTGTTACAATGGATTTGTATCATGTGGAAGAAAAGAAAGCAAAGTTGAGAATAAAGAGTTAGGAAGCAAGAACACGATTCTAAAATATGTAAGAAAAAATAAATAAACAAAACAAAACAAAAAACAAAAATCAGAAAAATAATTAAAGGCGCATAACGGGATTTTCAAACTGATTTTGAATTAAAGTAATAAAGCTAATTAACAGATTTTTGGCTTTGTTTTTAAATTTCATTATAGTTTACATAGTAAGAAAATATTTATAATCATGGAAAGTAGTTATAATCATATTTAGAAAAAAACATTGAAAAGTCTCTTTATATTAATATGAACTAAATTAAAATGATTATCATTAGAAAAATTGCTTAAAGGAAAAGCTAGCTTATGTTGTTTTACTAAATAACAAGGTTCATATGCTAAACTTTTAACACAATATACGTATTTAAAAATTTTATGAATTTGTTCAAAGACTTTATTGGAAGAGTGACTAAGTCTATAGTGTCATTATGTTTAGAAGAATCCTTCGTTTACATTAGAAAAAAACATTTATATTATTAGGTGTCATAATCATATGATAAAGATCATCTTGCAACCTAATTTTTTTCAATAATTCTCCATGTATCCTTCTTTTATATCTGACCATGAGTATGAGAGAAAATTAATTGAAAATTCAAAAATACAGTTAAACATTGAATAAATATGGTATTATGAGTAAATTTAGGTATGTAAAGAATATTATGAATGACCAATTGTTCAGAAAAATGTATGGTTCCGACAATGTTGACAATAACATGAATGTCATTTGAAAACTTTACAAATATCAATTTAATTTTGTAGTATCTTGTAAATAAGGATTGTATATATGTTACATTATTAGTTGCACGAGTATCAAAAATCTAAGATATAATATTATTCTTACTTTCTGTTTGTTGAATAAAATATTTATTTATAGAATTGTTAACGAGATTGGTTTTGTTACTAGTTGATTCAAAATCTTTGGCAATTTAGATTTTGGTTATTTTTTCATTTTGTATCTAAATTTTGATGTTAGAACATATTTCAAACATAATAATAATAATAATAATAATAATAATAATATTATTATTATTATTATTATTTTAATTTAATTTATATGAATTTAATTAAAATTATTGTTTCAATAATTATTATTACCATTTAAATTAAATTTGTATGAATTTAATTAAAATTATTATTATTATTATCATCATTATATTATTTTGTGTTAATTTAAAATAAATTTGTATGGCTTAATTTTTTTACAGTTTTGTTAATTATTATTATTAAGTTTTTTTTGTTAATTGTTAAACATAACAAACATAGTATCAAAAAATTAAAAAATGATTGTAGAAGAATGATTCTAACTAATGTTTTTAATTGAGATTGCTAGCATCTCATTTCTATTTGAGGAGCCTGAAATCATGTCTAACTGAAAAGATTTATTAATTTGAAGTCCTATCTACATGGTAGGATTTATCCATTTTGATAAAAATAATAATAATAATTTTTTGTCAATTTTAGACATTAATATGAAAAGTACACTAAAATGGAAAAAAAGTCAACTTTTTTATTTATTACTAACTCCATTAACATGATCCTTAGTGAAATTAATGTTTTTTTAAGCACAAAGTGATGATATTTTTATTTATTGAAACTGGAAATTCTACATGCATATTAATTTCATATTTAAATATGTTTAAGTTTTAATTCACTACAATAAAAAAAGTTATTTAAAGACCTATTTTTATCTATCAAATAAAATGGTTATTAATGGTGATAAAAAATAGTCACCAAATTAGGTTTTGGTTGCTAAATAACTACAAAATAAAAATAATAATTGAAGTTAGTGACTACTTAAGTGAAGATAATTGGTATCTAACATTAGCTACCAAGATTTTAACCACTTATATATTAGATTCTAAATTAGTAATGATTATTTTTACACAATCAATCAATCAATTTTAAACATTTAATTTGTATAATGATTAGATCAAAAAGTCTTAATAGTAATGATATTTTATTTATTGAAAGTGTAAATTCTACATGCATATTAATTTCATATTTAAATATGTTTAAGTTTTAATTCCCCATAATAAAAAAAATTATTTAAAGACCAATTTTTAACTATTAAATATAACAATTTTATTTAATAACTAAATAGTTACAAAAATAAAAATAATAATTGAATGACATATGTGATAAAAACTTATTTTATTCATAATATTACTCATTAGCATGAGTAGACACGACTTACAAGTAAAAGAAAAAAATATATATATAATCAAATACTAATCTTTCACCATACCATACCATCTAATTTTGCCTTCATATTTTTTTTCTTTTATTATTATTTTATTTATTACTAACTCCATTAACATGATCCTCACTCAAATTAATGCTTTTTTAAGCACAAAGTGTGGCTTGTTCATCATTTTGTGGCTTGTTCATCATTTTGATGCTGCATCTTTCCCCCTTCAGTTGTCTCCTCTAGAAATTCTTTTACTATCTCCATGCTTGGTTTGAGCACAATCTCTTCGTACAAATCCTTATAATCCTCTCCTTTCAAAACAGCTTCAAACACTTGTGTCGAATCAATTCTGGCCATTTTCAATTCCTCGTTCATAAGTCGGATCTTCAAGAGTTGTCTCTCAGCCAAGTTACGAGTGTTCTCTTTGGCTTTCACAATAGCATCTTGCAGCATCTTCTCCTTCTGAGCCTTATCCTCTATTTCCTTCTCCACAAGGAAAAACTCTCCCAGCTCAGGAACCCCAATGGCTCTTCGAATCCCGCGAGTGCAATCAGCTCCAGCCACAAAAGCTTCTCGAACCTCGTCCACCAATCCTGCATCAACCATTTCGTCCACCCTTTTGTCCAAATAAGTAACCAACACTGGAATAGACACATCGACCCAAATGAAACAACAATCATATTTTGATCGAAATGCAACGTCAGGGTCCTCGAGCAAGGCTGCGAGGTAGGTGTTGGAGCCTCCCACGATAATGGGTAGGCGTCCATTTTCAGTGATGATATCGAGAGCTTCAAGAACTTGCTTGCAGAAGTCATCAATGGTGAAATCGTAATCAGGGTCTTCAATGGTGCCGAGAAGGTGATGGGGAATGCCGCAACGTGCAGACTCTGAAACCTTGTTGGTGACGATGTCAAGACCCTTGTAGACTTGGATTTTGTCGGAGTTGATGATTTCTGAGGGGAATTGCTTGGCCAAGTTGATGGAAAGTTTGGTCTTGCCAGTGCCAGTTGCACCCATGATGAAGAGAACCTTCTTCTTGCCATTGAGTGAAGGTGGAGGGAAAATAGTGAGAGAGGCCATGGAGATTTTTCTGTGTAATCTCCATGAAAGAGATATGTAAGAAACATGAAAGAGAAATAGTTCCTTCATATGGACAATTTATATGTCTCAACTAAGAGTTTTTATATTTATTATCAACCCTAATTACATATTTCATTTAATCACATATTAATTATATATTTTTTTATTTTCTTTTATCTTCCTTGACCTCCAAATGTGAGAATATTAACTCTTACTTTAACAATATAAATTAGAATTGTTTTTAATATATAAAATAAATTTCTATTTTTTTATTTTTATTTTTTAAGTCATAAACCTTAAACTCGAGTCTTAAATATGCAATAATGATTTTTAATAATAAAGATTAAAAACAATAATTTTCCATAAAAAAAAGTATGCTAAAATAAATGGCGTAATATATATATATATATATATATATATATGTGCGCGCGCGCGGGGTGTGTGTAATTATTTTAATTTATTGTATAATTAACGTTACATTATGCCTATTATCCACTTAAGTTTTTCATTTATTGTTATTATAAACCATGATCTAAAAAACATGTTTAAATTTCGGAAAATGAAAATAATATAATTTATTTGGAAAATGTATATATTATATTTTATAAATTTTACTGGATGCAAAACATATTTTACCTTTTAATACAATCATTTAAGTAGTGAAACATAAATTATTAATATAAAAATTTGATTTTCTAAAATATTTGTTGTTCCCTTTTCATTTTTTTATCTCACGTATTTTAAAAAAGATGGATAAAATTAAAAAAAGAACTAATAAAATGAATAATTGTGATAGGAGAAAAAATAAGTGTAAATTTATAAAATAAATAAATTACTATTTTGTGTACAGAGATGATAAATAATAAAATAATATAAATATGGTTTTAGTTCTCGATATATTTGACATTTTTTAATTTTAATTTATTATAATTTTATATTATATTTTATCTATAAAGGAATATCCAAATAATATTATCACTTTTTAAAATACGACCTAAAAGACATGAAAAAAAAATATTAAGAACAAAAAGATTAAAAAACATATCAAAGATCAAAAATAAAATTCAAAAGTTAATGAAAAACAAAATGTATTTAACAAAATTCAAATATAATTCCATATCTAACCTAAACTTTTTATTTATATGTATTGAGCGAGTTACTGCATTAGATTAACACGGAAACGCGATATTTATTTATTAAATCATTTTTTATCCTCAAAATCTTCTAATTAGTTTAATAGTGTGTGAAAAGTAAAAAAATAAAATAAAATAGACAATCAACAATTACAAACAAACCTTGCTAAGATTAATTAATCCATTTCATATTTTTGAAGAGAAAAATTCACCACGGATATATTACACTTTAACTAATTAGTATATATTATTTTAGTAACCATATTTATCAACTTTATCTTAATGTATAGCAAGAGAGTCTAAAAGAAGTATTTTACTATTGGTTTCGTGATTTTGAAATAATATTGAAAAAGGAGATTTTTGTAAACAAGGTTTTATCTTTTGGTTGAAGGGTCACTTTGTGATATATAGTAAGATAAAAAGAAATGAAAATTGATTCTATGAAATGCATGATGCTTTCGATCGAAATGTAAATTTTATATATTCATGAACATTTTATTTGATTACTAACACAAACAAATTCAAGTATGAAGAAAAAACAATTTGTATAGCAGAAGAAGAAGCTGCATGAACTAACCTGATATGGCTTGAGAGAGAATGAAATGAGGTAAGGCTGGTGAATTACGAAAATGGTGAGGGTTTATATAACCCCTATTGTAAATTTATGAAATTAATATATAGAGAAAATTCTGTAAATTAAAATGAAAAAAAGGTTATTATTATACCTTCATTTTAGTTATAAAATGGAAAAAAATTAATCTGATACTCTCAAAAAAAAAAATATTAAATGCAATGGAATGAATATGTTCTATTCTATTTATACTTAAATGATGAGAACTTATTTTAATTAAATTCACCTTTGGAATTTAATCTCGACTTCAAGTGACAAATATACATCTTTGTCTTTAGTTGAAGTCTCCATATGGATAATTCTTGTTTTTATTAACTATTATCACATTCCTTTCCATTTTTGAAGACCTGACCTAAGGGTAGGTAAAAATCTATTATGACATTCCTTTCCATTTTCGAAGACCTGACCTAATGGTAGGTAAAAATATTAAAACAGTATTTAGATATTCATTATTAAATATCAACAGCTATCATTAATAAAATTAAAGAGTGATTAAATATAAATATGCATGCTATATAATTGCCTAGATCAATTCAATTATTTAATGAACAATTTAATTAGAATGTAATTAAAACAATAAAAATATAAGATTCTTTCTATTCATCTAATTATATATAATAATATATCAATGTATCATTTATAAAATTAAAGAGTGGTTTAATTTAATTAATGCATAATTTATAACTGCCTAGATGAATTCAATTAATTAATTAGTGAACAATTTCATTAGAATGAAAATAAAAACATTTACATTGATCTAATCATACATTTTTATTTGTTGACTTTTGATATACTTGTTTTAAAAATGGTATATATTTATGATAATTTTATATGGATTGTTATTCTTTTAATTTTTAGATTCAAAATATTAAATTTAACACGTTTTCTATATCACATTACCATAATTCAATAAAATAAAGTTTATAAACCAAAATCTTAAACTTGAAAATTTGATTATGAAATGCCTTATAGAAGATGAACTTGTTACATGAGTATAATTGAGTTTAATCCTTAACGAAATAACTATGCATTTATAACAATAGAAACTAATTGTTTTGAAGTAGGGTTGAATAACTATAAACTCTCTTGTATGGAATTTCCATGAAATACTCTACTTTTATATTTAACTTTTTTTATTAAAAAAAAAAGTAGAACACAACACAAATTCAAGATTAATGTTTTGAAAATAATAGAATTAAACATCAGTACATTAGATGAAAAATTCAATGTAAGCACTAAATAACTTACACAAGTGAAATTTTAAAAAACACTCTTTTCTTTGCACTAAAAAAATTGGTTTGCTTCAATTATTATCAAAATTTACAAAGGTTGGAATACCTACCTATAAGATAGTGGATTTTTGTTTTAAAAAACTTGAAATAAAATAAAAGATGAGTGTTAAAAGAAAGATGACTGAGAATTGTTTAAAGTAATGTAGTATAAATCAATAAGAAAAGAAAAATAATAGTTAATAGTAGATTTTAGATATTTTATATGTTAAGTAAACAAATGTTGTAGCAAAATAAAAGTAATAAACGTAATATATATATATATATATATAGTTAAGTGCTTATTTGTTTATTTTTTAAATAACTATAAAAAGACATTCATTCATTTTTATATTAAACTTATAAGAATTAAGTTTATAGGAATTTAAGATAAATTAAAAGTTTCATATTCCATACAAATGAATAATATACGAATAAAAGGATTTCATAAATTTATTATCTTTAAAGTTTTTATTATTTTTACTTTTATATACACTTGTTCAAAATTTAAGAGTTGTTTAAGAATCGTATCCGCCTTAAAAGAAAAAGAATTATTCATTTAAATGTGAAACTTTTCGCAAAAACAATGATCAAGCTTCGTATTTGTTATTAAACTTTTTGATATATAATTATGAAGTTTTTAAATTTATTATTGTATAATATATTGTCTCATTTTAAAAGTTAGAAAAGAAAAACAAAACATAAACAATAGAGACATGCAACAAGATTAGCATGGAGTTATAATTTTTCATTTCTAACACACCTCACATGAAGAAAGTAGAGAAAAAATAAATAAAAATAATGGGAGGACCTACACCAAAATCATGAGGACAAAAATAATAATTTTTTTCTTTATTAATTTGAGATGTGCTACAAGATTTCTTGTATCTTTTTTCCTTTCTTAATATCTGTTTTATAAATGACAATGATTATTAAGAATTTTTTTTTTTTTTGTAGTCTTAAGTCTGTGGCATGCTTGTAGTGGAGAAGGGAAATAATTGCATTTCGTCAGTGCCAAATATATAAATTTATTTTAATATTAGATGAGATTTAATAATTTAAAAATAAGTTATTGATGTTTTCAGTTAAAGTTAAGTTTATGTTTAAAAAAAATTGTGGAAAATTTTCTTACTATATGAACGACGAAATAACTGAGTTACATGAGAAAAAATAGTTCCAAAATACCAACTTAAAATAATACTTCTCAACATTTACTGAAACATTTTCAAAGAGTTCCAATTCACACTGGAATTGCTTAAAACATGGCCACTATGTACCGCTTCCGACAAGGTTAATTAAAAGCAAAGGTGTGAGATAATGTGTCTCTGAACTGACAATAGGGTGAATCTATCAGTAACATACACTGAAAATATAAATCATTGGAACACTATGCAAGTTAAACGAGATGAAACAATGCAAGAGGCTGGCTTTCAGATTAAAATCAATTATAAATAATGGAAGAAATTTTCTGATGGGGTTTTTCTCCTTTTTCCTTTCATATCAGTGCAACCCAATTTAAAATTCACTGTAGTTTACTGGTAGTCAAGCAGTCTAATAAGCCACCTGAACAGATTAACTAATCAAATGCCAAACCCTCTTTTAACAACACTTCTCTCCACCGAAATATCACTACATTTAATTTTCTTAAAGAGTTCATGTAGCTACATTTAATTTTCTTAAAAAGTTCACTGCATGCTATAATAACTTCATGAAGAGAAAAATGATTCTTTGTTCAGCTAGCAACAGACAACTGAGGCTTTTTTTTTCGGCTATATTTATCATCAATCTATTCACTCAAAATAAACTTAATATTAGAGCAGTTGCATCAGGACGTTAACAGCAGGTAGTAGTAGCAGCATTTGATTTCCCATCCATTATTTCATCAAGCAGGATAGAAATATGATATTTCAATTTTTTCACTTATCCAAAATATATATAATAAGAATTCCAACAATGACATTTCCAGGAATACAACAGCGAAAATAGTTTACATGGGTAAATTAAAAAAAAAAAAAAAAAAAGTTGGAGAGGAAATGAAATTATTGCATGGTCCGTCAATTATCCTGAAGCAATGATCAGGTAAGTCAAATTATTATCAAATGGTGATGCTAAAGCTCTACTATGCTATGCTCTTAAGTTGAAAATTTTTTGTTCTAACTATTAGTTATTACTTTTAGTCTAATAGCAAACACTCAATCCAACTATTGATATTAGAGTTATAAATTCATCGATACTAGAGTTAAAGTCATGAATTCAATTCCCTATGAACAATTGTCAAGGGAGATATCGTTGTATCCTAATTATTGGCTACCCAAGTTCAATCTCACAATTGATATTAGAGACAAAATCACAAATTTGATCCCCAATGAACAATTTATGAAGGAAAAATTGTTTAGTTACATCAATTGTCTTGTGAGAGACCAAGTAATAATATAAGAGTTTAACTTATAACACAACAATTGCTAAGAGAGATTGTTGCAAGCTACTATACTTATATAAGTATAAAGAGCTACATCGTACCTATTAACTATAATTTTTAGTCTATTGATTATCGGTTCAATCCAACAAAAACTACTAGTTGGTAATAAGATATTTTCTAATATTCCCACGGTGACAACACCCCTCACCATGGAATAAGAATGAGAGATAAGAGTAAAGGGAATCATAATCAGAAAACATTTTCAGCTAAGGTTTTAACGTAAATTTCAGTCACAAAAAACATGTTCTGCCGCACAACTTATTTCTTGGTTCCATGTTCCAATTGGCATGTTATGAATTTCAGTTAAAACTATTACATTTAAAAGAAGATATCAAGAACACATAATCAAGTTTTTACTGCAGATAATAATGTGCCAATGAGCATAGCCTTCATAGTTCCCCTGTATTTTAGGGATTTGGACTTGGCAACAAGATTTTCAGGATACCAATCTTCATGAAAAAACAATCACCGAAATGTATCCCCAAGCTGTAATCAATGCTTAAATTCTTAAGTGGATGAGAAGCTTGATAGAATCATTAAAATAATTACAAATTTGTAAACGATGTACCCCTAATCTCCTATAAAATAAAATATATATAATCTATACCTGAGAAAAAACAGTGTTAGGTCCAATCCTCAACATGTTCACCAACGGAACCTCAAAAAATCCAAAGCCCCAAACCGATAAGTGACCAACCCCCCCACCTCTCAAAAATATTTTAAAATGGATTGCGACGGGGTGAGGGTGAACTTAAATTGAAAGGAAAAACGGCCATAATCTCATCTCCAGCTAAAATATGAACTCACAAACTATGGGAAGTGAGTGCCACAAGCATGGTTGACTTGTTTCTACTAATCCCAAATACAATGCAAGTATTTTCCTCAATAGCATATTCACTCAAAACACAAGGATGGAATGGAAATGACACAGCCATCTGTTCTGTACTTTAAATTTCATAATATTACGTACAACAATAAAATAGCAAAATAGCAGCTACCAGTCATAATTTCTGTTCCAAAGATACTGATTATTTCCAGTTCAGAAAAAAAACAAAAGTAACATTCAGTTCCTACCCCTCTCGCGCTTTCACTTGCGCCACCAATCAGGGCCAGAGCAAACAAACTGAACACCACTCATCAAATCCAAGCCTTACGCCTCAACATTCAGAGAAGCACAATCTGAACTAACAATTCATCAGCCAAAAAACAAAATTAAAAAAAGCTTACAGTTCAAAATAGCATCAACTCAACGCGCGATGCTTTGCCACGAGACCGCCACTTTGCGTTTGTTCCTATGCGCCCAAGCGTCGCTACTCCTTCTCCAATTCCGAACCTCCAACTTCTCCTCCCCTCTCACGCGTGGCGCGAAGAACGGAGCTCTCGCGGCGGCAACCGCGACCCGCGGCAATCCGAGCGAAGAAACCGATTCCAATTCCGATTTCGTATCCCGTCCCTTGGCCTTGGACGAGAACGCAGACAGGAAAACGTCTCTAGCGGAGGTTCCAACACGCGGCAACATCGAATTGAGCGCGAACACGCCGCGAATGCTGTTACTGTCAGTGACGGCGGGATTGAGGGGGAGGAGCTTGGACGAGCCGGTGGCGGAGGCGGCGCGGCGTTGGCGGTGGTGGACGCCGTGTAGCCAGCGAACGAGTGCGATCTTAGAAGAACGGTTAGGGTCGTACTCGATCCGTTCGACGACACCGAGGGAAGAAGTGGTATTCCGTTTGAGATCGACGTTTCGTTGCAGCCGCTTAGCTCCGCCGCCTCTGTGAAACGACGTTATGCGCCCCGACGAGTTGCGGCCGGCGGTCTTGCCGCTTCCGAACGTGAACTGCCTCAGTGCTCTCTTCACACCAGACATTGTTTCTTCTTCTTCCTCTTCCAACTTCAAATTAGGGTTCTGATTTGCTTACTACTGTCTTTCCACACGCTATTTTCTTCAGGTTATTATTATTTAGAATAAATAAATAAATTATTCTTGAGTATATTATAAAATAAACATATATAATATGCAATAATAGAATAAATCAAACTTTTTGAAGTAAGAAAAATAGAAAAACCAATTGAAATAATAATAGTTAAATACATAAAATATAAATATTAAAATAAAGAGTCAGATTTTGCTATAAAGTTGTCAACACCCAATTTCGTCCGGGCAAGTAAATAATTTAAATAATAAATAATATAAAATTTTTTTTCTAGCTTTATTGTTTTATTTTATTGCCATTTTAATATAATTAAGAAAAAGAAACTTTGCATAGGTTAACAAAATAAATTTAAATTAATAAAATAAAATTCATGAAAAATATGGTACGGGAAATCAATCTATTTAGATTCTGTTAAAAAATATATAATAATAATACATAAAAAATATATATCAAATTTTTCAATTAAAAGAAAAGAAACTGAAAATATGGTGGTTAAAAGATTAATTAAAATAATAATAATAAATAAAAACGAAAATAAAAATAAATAAATATTAATTAATTAAT
>Ga0209700_102838_pt1 | contig 34396 bp, 24 predicted proteins | sample SiratroredBW_FD_187528 | JGI IMG/M metagenome (GOLD analysis project Ga0209700, IMG submission 187528) | Root nodule microbial communities of legume samples collected from California, USA - Siratro red BW (SPAdes) (version 2) | ecosystem: Host-associated > Plants > Roots > Nodule | place: USA...
AAAAAAAAAAAAAAAAAAAAAAAAAGAATCACAATCACTCACAATTAATCATTCCTAGTATCAATTCAAAAACAATCTTCAACTTTCTTCTCACATTCAGAAACAATTCATGATCAGGAACCGCAAGAGGATAAAAACCATAAATAATTTTGCATAACGTCCTAGTCTAAATGTCCCCATCATATTTTAATATAAGACAGTTGGTTCATGTACTATACACTATATGGTATGAATAAGATGTTTGAAATACCCATTGACATTTTTGACATTTTAAAAGGTTGTAACTGCAATCTGATTTAATGTTTTAGGGTTTTCTTCTTTTTCGTTTCTTTGTACAAAACAATAGGTTTGTTTTTAGTGGCCCCATTTCATTTTTTTGTGAAAAATCTAAACCCTTCTTTTTGTTGTTTATTTGGCCCAGTCAGTGGCCTGTCACTTTTATTTTTAACATCACTTTTTGTGCATAATCTTTTATTGAAGAAATTGTGGCCTTATTTTATTGGTCCATCAGTTTCACTATTTGCACTCAGTTCTTTTGCTTTATACACCCACCCTATTTTTTTTAAAAACAATAATAAAGCTAGCATGTTCATTTGGCCAACACCTTTACTGAATGTTTTGTATTTTTTTATGAATATATCATCACAATATTTTGTTTCATAATACTTATAGCATCACTTACATAATTATTTTAGATATTAAAATGATCGTCATGCGATATTTAATGAGAAACTTTGAAAATAATGATCATTTGTCATTTCTCATTATATTGGTTAAAAGAAAGGATGATTTTTAGCAATTTTATATAGAGCCCTTAACGCTATTATAGTTAAGGACACATTTTCTTTATTAATAGTGGATGAGTTAATTAATGACTTGTTTAGTGCTAAATACTTTTCTAAGTTGAATTTGAAGTTTGGTTATTACCAACTTATGTTGAAACTTAAAGACATATATAATTTAGAACTCATCATGGTCATTATGAATAACTAGTTAATGCTCTTTAGTTAACTAATGCTCTTGCCACATTTCAAAGTCTTATGAATTATATATTTAAACATTACTTGAGAAAAATTGTTCTTCTTTCTTTTTATGATATATTAATTTGTAATTTGGAGTTAGTAAAGTTTACATCGATACTATAAATATTTTTTAATGACTTTAAATTTATATTTGTAATATAGATATTATTTAATAAATAATATTTTTACAACTTTCTTCTAATAAATTAATAATATTTAAAAAAAATAAACAGTCAAGGAATCCTACGTATTAAAACTTTATAATTTTCTATCTCTTTCTTACTACTATTCCTTCAGATTGACATCATTTCTTTATATGTACTTTCTAATTTTCTGTCTCTTTCTTACTACTATTCCTTCATGTTGACATCATTTCTTTATATGTACTTTCATTCTCTAATTCTTTCACTTATCTCTTTCCTTTATCTATTTTTTTATTCTTTGACTCTTCTAGTTATCTCCTTCCTTTATCTGACTTCTTCACTTATCTCATTCATTTCTTTGACTTTTTCATTGGTTCTTCTATAATGTTGTTTCAATTTGAGTGTTTGATTGCCATTAGGTATCATGGGTGTTTCTCTATTTGGAGACCTAGAGCAATAAATTAAGGATTTTCTTTGTTTGTACTTCTTTTGAATACATCAATGTCAGATAAAAATAATATCAGATTGATGAATTAATCTCAAAATTATTAGTATTAATTTAAAATAACTTTCACACCACTTACTACAAATTTAAATTGTTTATCTTCCATAGTCATTTGTCAAGACTAAACCTCCTCTCTATTAGGAATGATAGAGCAGGACATGGACAGATACACATAATATACATACAATTTAGTATGGAAAGTCCATTATTCCCCTAAATTCTTAAGCTATAACAAAAGCTACAAACTAGGGAAATTAAAGAGAAAAAAAACTCATAAGGTCTAAGGAAATATGTGTTTTATAGTCTACCAATAATTAAAAGGATAAAGTGTTAAAAATGAAAATAAGATTATTTTAAATCTTCATGTTTACAGATAGAAAAATGATAATTATCCTAATTACCTGTGGTGGTGTGGGGAGGGTATAGGCATGGTTGAGAATTTCATCTCCTGTTGGATCTCCATTAGCTTCAAATGAGGGTTGATCATCATCATTATCAACTAGCTACAATAAATAAGGGATGATTAGATCGACCTACTTGGTGATCAATTGTAATTTATCATTTTAGTATTAAATAATAGTATTGTTTGCTGAAATGTCATTACTTGATTTGGTTGCTCAATGTCCTACTGTCCAGCATGAAGGTTTTGAAACAAAATCAGCTCAAGAAGTTATATGTTAGCAAATAGATTTAATCTTTTTATTCACTTTTTATATTAGTAGTGTTTATTATTTTCACAACATGTCTACTTTACTATTTGTCTGACTCATAATGGAAATGTAAATTTTAGTAATAATACTTCACTTAGCAAAAAGATTCCCTTTTACAAGTCAACTTGTGATACTAAAATAACTTCTTAACTTTGCACCACTGACTAAAAGTTATCATTGTTTATCTTCCATAGTCATTTCTGCAGACTAAATCTCCTCTCTGTTAGGAAAGGTAGAGTAGGACTTAGAGAGATACACATGACGCACATGCAATTTAGTACAAAAAGTTCGTTGTTCCCTAAAATTATTAAGCCATATGTATAAATATACTAATATTGCACTCCATTACTCCTTTATATCCCATAAAAATGCATACATGTTACGTCCCAAGCAGCAGAGGTGGATAAAGATAATGAGGAGGTTATGCCAAACCCATAACCTCCTCTTTGTACCACCAAATTTTTGACTTCAATCTTCTCTTTTTATTCATTTACTTCTGAGAGCTAACACTCTCACTTTTCAGAAATACAAAGACTTTCCAAAACTACAATCAAATATACAGTAAACATAGTCAGTTGGAAACACTTGAATAGAATAATGAACAAATACTGTCAACTGAACAGATATACAAATAGTTTCTAGTAACTCAACTGAACACTAGCAGTATGAACAATAAATTAAGCGTAAAGAAATATCAATTAAGCTAACAACAAAACAATGTAATAAGCATTCAAGAAGAGGGAAAGAAAGATCAACAACACTAAGATTTATACTGGTTCACCCTTCCTCAAGGGCTCCATCCAGTCTTTTGCTAACCAGCAAAGAGTTTCTACTATAAAGATCAACAAGATCAATTTACAACAATACAAACTTCTTGCAACCCGCAAGAAACCACTACTCTCAGTAGTAAACAACCTACTGCAACCCACAACAAGTCAAACATAGTACAGAAACCACTATACTAACCCAATTACAACACCCTATGTAATCTGGGTACAAAACACCACTGTTACAAATCACAACTCACTTTAAAATGTAACCCGATCCACTCACAATACAAGAATTATCAAGAGCAGTACAAAATAGAATTACTTCTATACTCAATAGATTACAAATGGATTAAGAAACCATATAGAAGACTTAGATTTGGTGAAAAACCAGTTTGCACAAAACCCACTTAAGACCAAGCTCCAAGATTCAAATTATTGATGTCTTGTTAATCGAAAATCAATGTCAAACCTTGTTCTCACAATAAGTGTGCTTTTTCTCTCTTGGAAAATCACAAAATTGATCACTCATAATGTTTTTCGTAAGTTCCAAATTGCGAGCCACCCTTATATAGAAAACTGATTTGTAACAGACAAAAAATATAATCGATTGTTTTAATCATTCAATCGATTGATTTTCTATAACACAGAAAAATTTCAACAAGTTCAGTTTTGAAAAATAGTTAATTGTGAAAACCTGATTTTAGAAATACTTAAATGTTTGTTAATCAAAATTTATTTTTGGAGCTTTCTTTGAGTGAAATCTAATGCAACTCATGATTTTATACCAAGCCAAACTCTCACACACACCCAACCTAATTCTAAGATCTAAATACCCTTCAAGCTCTATGAAGGCTTCAAGTAATCCACTCATAAGCTTTGATCCAAAGACTTCATCAGGTTGTTGGCTTCATCAAATCAACTAGCTAGCCTTGGTGCTAACATTTTCTTCGTCCAAGGGATGCATTTGGATCTGGTTGTATTATGAAAATGCATCCATAAAGTTCACCATGGCGCATCCTGAAGTGTTGTCCACCAACGCGTCAATGCTTGGCAAGGGGTATGAATCTTTTGGACAAGCGTTGTTCAAGTCTGTGAAATTAGCACACGTTCTTCACTTGTCGCTTGCCTTTTTTACCATTCCCACATTGGCTAACCATTCTGGATACTATATCTCTCGAATGTGATTGGCCTTCATCAATTTTTAGGTTTCCTCCCATATGGCCTCTCTCTTTTCTTCATTCACCTTTCTTCTTCTATCCTTTACTGGTTTCGCTTTCGGATCCAAAGCTAAGCGGTGACATAGAAAATTTGGATCTATTCTAGGCATGTCAAACGGTGTCCATGCGAAAGCATTGAGGTACTTCCGCAAGACCGAGAGTAAACTTTCTTGTTCCCTTTCACTCAGCTTGGCTCCTATCTTCAATGTTTTACCTTTGGGAAGTTGTACCTCTTTAATTCCTCCCACTGATTTTGGGCCATACTCCTTATACGGGGGTATGACCTCGATTTCAAGGTTGTTAGTTCCCCCTCTAATTATGCAAACTGTTTTCGTAGCACTTTCGGGTTACCTTTTGATCCACCTTCATGGTGACCACCTTTCCAAACTTCATCTTCATATGGGACGTTGACAATACGACTCCTAGTCGATCAAGCTTGGACACCCCAAAAGTAGATTGTAGGAAGAAGGAGCGTTTACTACCATATACTTCACCATGATAGTTATGGAGAGAGTCTCGTCTCCACATATCCCCTGACTTCGATATGTTCACTAGAAAACCCTACCAGAACTCCATCATTCCCTTGTAACTGCTCTTTTGATACTTGTAGCCCTAAGAAGGTGTCCCATAAACATGACATTGGTGGAGTTACCCTAATCTATCAAGACCCTGTGAATGTTTTGTCATGCTAATACTACTGAGAGAACAATCGGGTCGTCTTCATGGAGCACTACATCAGCTAACTCTGATACTTAAAATGTTATATCCAACACTCTCGTTTGTGGTGCTTTTGCCACGGGAAGCATGGCTCGGGAATACCTTTTCCTGGATGCATTTGTTGATCCCCTGCTAGCGAATGCTCCAACTATAGTGTTAAAATATGCCATAATTGGTCTTTCATGTTGCTCACCAACCGCATCTCCTAGTACCGTATCCTGTTGTTCCCTTTGGTGTTGTAATATTTATTCATAAATCCATCTTGGGCCAGTTTTTCCAATTGCATGGTCAAAGTGAGGCAGACATTGGTTTTGTGTCCCTTCGTTTGGTGGAAATTGCATCACATTGTTGCGTGACTACCAAGCATCCTGTTCGTGGGCACTGGAAATCTCAATCTAGTGGTTACCTGCAGGTCTTTCAGAATTTCTTTCCTTTGTGTAGTGAAGTTGAGACGGAAAGCCTCTGCCCTTTCCATAAATTATGTCTCCTTCCGACCAGGTCCTGACGTTGCATACAATATATAGCGTCATTCATCCTTTCGAAATCTCGGGTGGATCATATCTCCTCTTGGCATATTTAGACGAGGTTTGGGGTTTTGCAAGCGTGTGCCGCTCTACAGCTCTTTTTTGCTTCACGGTTTCTTCCGCGTCGATGTGTGTGGTGGCCCTTTTGTGTATTTCTGCCATCATTTTAAGTCTATCCTGGAGTAGGGATTCACTGAAAGTATTAGCCCGTAATCCTTTCATGAAAACTTCAAGGAACATCTCTTCATTCAAAGGATTTATTTTTACTGTAGTTTAATAAAATCGGTTGAGGAAGGTACGAAGTGGCTTCCCTTCCTTCTGCTATATGTCAAACAAGTACACTAATTTTGGGGGCTTGACCTGGTTTGCTGCAAATTGCTGAAGAAGCATGTTGGAAAAGGTTTGAAACAAGTTTATCGTGCCGTCTGGAATTCTACTGAACCATTGCAAAGTGGTTATAGTGAGACTGCCCACAAACATCTTGCACTGGACGGTGTCGGAGCCCCCAAAGATCAACATTTGCGCTTCAAAATCCTTGAGATATGTTTCAGGATCCCCTAATATCGAAAAATGGGGCCATTTTCGAGACCATGAAGTATGGTAGAACTTGCTCCTCCATAATTTTCCGCATGAATGGTTGGGGGTCAGCACCTACTCTCAGCATCTGATTAGCTCTTGAATCGTGTACAATGGGTCTCTTTCTTAATATTTGTTGCAATTCCTCGTTAGCTTTCTTCAACTCTTCGTAGGCTTTCAAGGCTTCCTCAATCGGGTGACGTGCTTCATCTGCTTCCTCCCTCAAGCATTCTTGCTCAACACGGGCTTCCTCCCTCAAATGTTCTTGTTCAATACAGGCTTCTTCTCTATCTCTTTCTCGGTTCTCAGATTGTTTCTAAATTTTTCATTACTCTGCTACAACTCTGCCATAGTCTCCAGAATCTGTTGAAGAGTTGGCGAGTCACCGCTTCCTCTGGTGGGTGTAGGTTGCTTATTGTTCCTCATTTTTTGGAAATTTCTCACAAAGTGTTGGTGAGGAAGAGTGATAGTTTATGTTTGGCTGTCATTTTTTAATAATTAAATTGGGCCTTTCTTGATGAGCACAAATTTATTCAATTTTCACGTTATAAGTGAATTACTTTTTGCACCTCATTATTTCATTTTGGACCTAAAATACACCTCCTCACCCAGGCGGTACACTATTATTATTATTATTATTATTACTATTACTATTATTAATATTACTATTATTATTATAACTATTATTATTATTGCTATTATGCAATCAATATTGATTTTCATATAAATATCTTTCCATTCAACATTAGTATTTTATTTCTATGCTTTATGCTTGTTGTGACTTGATCACCCATCACATAATATTTGATTCTTGGGACACTGTAAAGTATCTTTTGCAATTTATAATTGAATCAAAATACCTAATGAAAGCTTGTCTTTAGGAATATAACGTGATTCATTTGTTGTCTTAAACCCTTGTGGGTAAAGGCATGAGAGTGAGGTTAGTGAAGTCTAACCCTAGCAATAACATTTCATATTGTTTCTAATTTTTTTTCTTAAGTGTTTGACGAAAACACCAAAAATAATTTAATTGTTTTGTATAGTTTTATTTCCTTGTTTATCAATTTAAACAATGAAAATAATTTGTATTTTAAATTAGTTATCAATTATATATGTTAGTATGTATTATATAAGTCTTTTAGAAGAGAACAATATGTTTATCACATGACTAGTTCACTTACCAAGCAAATTGCAAATATTGTTTCTCATATAAAAAGCCCTTTATATATGTAAGCAAATTGCAAATATTGTTTCCCATATAAAAAGGCCTTTATATATGTACGTAATCCTTGGAATAGAGAGTGGGTGAAGTTCGAGTGACCTTGGCTCACTTCTTGTATGAGATAATCAATAGTCAAAAAAGCATGGCATTAGCATTGGCTCTTGATTTTGACCCTTCAAAAGGGTTTTTGTCGAAACATTCGAGATGGTGAGAGTTAAGTTAGTTGAGGTAGAATGGGATGAAGATGATGTTGAACAAGAAGGGGAATTGTACTTCACCTTTGAACTATACTCATCAGAGATAGGAGGATGGAGGAAATCCAAAGAAACATGGCAATGTTATAACAAGTTGGTTAATAATGAAGGGACGTACATTGGGGGCATCTTGCATTGGCTCAATGGTTATCGAGTCCTCACTTTTGATATTGAGAATGAGCTTTCTTTATTGATTCAGGCACTGGGTCCGACGTTGAAGTTCATGGCTGCTCCTGAAGTTTGAAAGGGAGAATTTGAAGGGAGGTTGCATTATGTGGTTGTGTTAGATTTTGCCTAGACCTAAACACAAATTTTAAATCGAATCAGCCCTCTAATTCTGTCAAATGAGTGGTCATATAGAAACTTGTTAGAAGCCATTTCATTGTGTTCTTCTCATTCAAACTATTCCATCCATTTAGTAAACAGATTCGATATAAATATAAGAAAAAAAAAAGTCCTATTCAGCTTTGATAAATAAAAAATAAGGATATTTTTATATTTTCCGGTATGATTGGTGCGCGTCAGATTTGATGGGTGTAAGAACTTTTTGCCTTAGGTGTATTGCATATTAGACATGCCGAATCCAAAACTGTCCTTTCTCAGCCTAAAATAGATTAAAAAATAAATAAATAATAAAATATAAAATATTTAAACTTTTTTTAATACGTGCTTCCAAAAATCGCATTACATTGATTGGAATATTGCATCCGATTATAACTCTATATGTAAGTTATCTAATATATATGTATAAAAATATTACTTTCTTTATACTAATATTATTAGCAGAAATAAAATTAAAATGTATGATCAATAAAACATATCATTCGAATATTTTTTTATAACAAGTTTTAAGAGTGAAATTACAATATAAGTAAATGTATGAATAACTAAATAAATAATACTTAAAAACTAACATAAGTAACAAAAAAGTAAATGTTTTTTCGTCGTCATTGGTTTAAAAAAATTGAAAAGTAACTAAAGAAAAAAATTGATTTTTTAGAGAACGCAAAAATAACAGGAAAGAAAAAGTGAAGTACAATAATGCATTGAAGAAAAATAAAATAGACACAACTATAATTTGCAAGATGTAAAAATGAAAATTTAAGAAAAATGTAGAATAACTACTATATCATATATAATGGGTGGACTATAATATATCATTATACATTATAGATAGATACCTAGATATATGATTATAAATACCTCCAATATTTAAATAAAGTTGCAACTGTGGTCCATAGTGTCATTGTCACCTATTTTAACATTGGCTGGTCAAACGGATCTGTGAAATTGGCCTTCTCACTGAGATCTTGGAATTCATCAACGAGATTTTGAAGCCTCGCAACAAACTCTATTAAAAGGGAAGCAAAGGTTGCCAAAGACAATGAGCTTGCACTTTCATATACTTTGGAATCTTGCTCAAGTAACATGTTATCTCCTAAAAATGAGAGGCGTGGCCATGATATTTTATTGCCCATCATGCTTTGTGAAACGTGCAACTCAGGAACTGAGGACTCTATACTTATGTTAAGTCTTGAATCAGCCCCTGTTTCACTGAGGGAAGAGATGAGTGAGTATTTGTTTTCAAGGTCTTTGAGATCAATCAAATTGTCATGACTTGCAACTTCTTTAGGTTTTTTTGCAGCTTGCCAGCTCTCTGAATTGACTAAGAGGAATGACTGTTGGTCAATCTTCATCTGCAATTGCTCAGCTGCATCATGAACGTTCAAGAGTATGTCTATACTACTTAGCTTTTCCATCTTTTCCACTTTGCTTCCAAGTTGACGCAATACTTTAGCTCCTTCAGTGCCAACCCTCTGAAGTTCATTACTGAAAACCAGTCTTTTTTCTGGGGGTGCCTGTATATATAGGAAATTTGAATACCAATGTGTAATAATAACGCCTACATACGTCAAAAAATATATAAATAAAAAAATGGGAAATTTTCTTAATCATTGCTCGTTATTATCAGATTTCACAATTGCAGGGTGAGCTAGAAGGCCTCAACGTCGCCTAAAATAAGATCATGGTTTCCTCAATGTAGAGATAGTACAACAACAACTTTATTTATTATATATAATTTGAACGAGCAAAACTCTCTTGTCTTCTCAAACCAATTGATATATGACCATCATCTACAATAATTTGGATGTGTCACTTAATTATATTCAGTGAACATGCGTTAATTTTACTGCAATGACCAGTTGATGTAGACAAAAAAAGGAACAAAATATAACAGGTTCCTTTATCTTATCTTAAATATGGGGTGAAACAAAGGAAAAGAACTGAATTATTGGATCTTAGTAGTAGGCTAATAGCATAGACTTTAATTGGAGTGTTAGAGAGAAATACAGGCATTTTGGGAAACTGTTAAGAGAATGACACCCGAGCCATCAAAACGGCTCAACAGAACTGTACCTTAAACATTTTGCAATAAATCAATCAACCTTGTTTAAAAATTCAAACATTTTGGAATAAACTGTTGGAGATATACTTTCGTTGCCCTAACGTAATTGGTTCCTTGGAAATAATTAATAATACAACATTTTCACATTCTTTAACATATGGAGAAATATATAGATATAGAGATAGATACAAGATAAGCCCTTCATATATATGCAATTGATCATCACACAACTTCCTTTCACTGCAGATTTATTATGTTAGACTGCTTTTCAGCTTGATCAATTATTAAGTATCCATATTTTGATTGTTCAGCAGTCGATGCATGGTCAAAATTAATCAAAACAAGCAATCCATATTTATATAATGCCGAGTGTTTGCGAAGCTTGCTAAAGATTGAAAAAGTAGACTCTATGAAGACAGTTCAACAAAAGACTTTAAATCTGGTAAATTTACAGTGAGCAGAGCCCATTACTAGCCAAAAGTTCAGTCGTTGTTAAATGACCCCCACCAAAGAAAAAGAACACTAAAAAAATGGCAACAAAGCCAATATCTATCATAAGATCACGGAAAGAAAATGTTCCTTTTACCTGAATTTCTGAAAGTATGCAACCATGCATTGCCATGACCATGAAAGCACAATGCCTCAAAGCTCCGCTGACTTTAACATAGCTTCTCCAAGGATAATTGAATGTCTTGTATGGACCATGAGGTGGCTCCCATAATGCAAAATCTACCTGCGAGGATAAGATAAAATCATAAAATGTAGCACTAGTTTTTGCATTTAGGTTATTGAAGAGAGAGATGACTAGTAAAAAATATGCATACCAAAGCATCCTCTTGACTTGACGATTGAACTGCTGCTCTATAGCCACGGTAGAGTGGATCATCCGAGGCTTGATAAACAAGAATTTTTGAAGGTACCCTCTCATAAGCAACACATTGCAGGTACCCATTAACACAACCTAAATATAGTTACAAAGCAACCAGCTCAGAGTGACAACAGCATCAAATGCAACACAGGAACTAGGCATAAACAAAACTACAAATATTTGCTAGGTTCGGAACATATAAGGAAATTAAAGCAAACCTTCTAAAGAGGCAGCAACTCCATTGAAATTTTTCACCACCAATTTATGCAGATCCTCCCCAGACCAGATGGGGTATATGAAAATATTTACAAACAAACATATGCCAGCACCAATTGCAATAAGAATTAATCTGTAAAAGGCTGTGGAGAAAAATTCCCTGCTAGTTCTCCCAGATACCAATACAATACAAAACGTCAACAAAAACACACGAAAGCCATATTCATATGTCTTCATTGCAGGAAGTAGCTTCACATAACTTGCACAAAATCCTGCAAACCACAAAAGCATAATCATTGATCCTAATTTTTCCTTTCGTAAACAAATATTGTAAATAAGCATAAGAGTTAAGTAATATTATTTGGCCACTAAAAGTGCATTATTTTTTATACCACAGCTAATGATGACTTAATTATCAGTTAATAGTTCACATAGATTGCTTAATGAATTAAGAGGCATTTGGAAGGTTTTAAGGAACCTCTTTGGGATGGAAAAATGGCTTATGACTTTCTTATAAGTTCTTTCAATCTTATTTATACAAGTTTAACATATATAAGCTAAAAAAGAATAGGGTATATACAATTTGTTACTTAAAAAGGTTATTGATCATGTTTTTGTGCTTAATGCTATTTGACCAATAATTTTAGAATTTTGGTGGTGAATTTTTACTAATAATTTTGGAATCAAGATAATGTATTTAAAATAGTTATAATTTTAATACTATCATTCTATACAAAACTAGTACAGTTCATTTTTCAGAGGTACGAAGGGTAAAAAGTGTCTTTTAAGATGACTTGAATATTCTAGTGACGATAAGACTAAACATGTACTCTACTACTTCATCATTTAAGAAAATTAATCTAATTAAATTTTTTGTCTAATATATGAATATTTGTTTTAGTAAACCGAATACAAACTTTCAAATATTAAAGAATTCTAATATATTATTTTTTAGGACACATTAATTTCTAAAAAAAAAACATGTACGAGAGAATGGTTCAGTTTAAAAATAGTAAATTTAGTAAAAATAACATTTAAAAACAAGATATTCCACCTGCAATAAATATAGAGAGTACTATAATAAGTTCCTCGAACTTTCCGGACAGTACGGCCAACTCAGCAATACCCAGGGCGAGCCCTCCGGCAGAAATCGTTCCCAAAGAACGATTGAACCCTTTGTTCAAAGTCGCACCTAAACCAAAAATCCCAAAAACATAAAAACAATATTAATTATAAAATTCATTAAAATGTGTTACTTTTTGTATGGAAAAATCATTCCAGTACCATCATGAGTTTGATATACTTACACTAATATTATATGAAAATTAGATTCATGAAGTAAACAAAAAGTTTAATTTAATATAAAACTTATTTATTAACTAATCCTTCTTAATAAGTTTAATCTGATTGTTATAAAAATTAACAAATTTATCATATAGATCAATAGTACATTTCAATTAAATTGAACAAAAAGAAAGAAAATTATTCTACTAATAATATTAATAATAGAGTAATTTAAATATGCATTCACTCTGATCTTTTACGATTTATAAAAACTTGTTAAATAACATGAGAAATATATTTAGAATACAAATTATAATGAGAGTTGAAAAAAAAACTTTAATTATTTATTTAATTGAAAAAATATTACACTAAATTACCTTAAAATAATTTGGGTAAGAATTAAAATTTTCGTATTTTACTTCTTACTATAAATTATAAGAATGTTTAATAAAAAAATCATTATACGAATTTTGTAGTTAAATATAAAATAAAACTAATTTATTTTATTAATGCGTAACATTACAATTTTTTTCTAATTTCTTTTAGCCTTCATCATAAAAACTAAAAAAAATAAAAATACACCCGTAAAGATTAAGCATAATAAGTAAATAAACTAAAGTGCAATGTTTTCGTATATAACCGTTAATAAACACAGTATAGTTTTATAATTATCTTTTGCTGTATAACTTTTTTCGGTTTTATTTTTAATACTGTAATAACCATTTGTTTAGATTATATTAATTTTGTATTAGTAAATAATGTTGTAATAAAAATAATAATAAAAAAAAAAACTTGTTCTGGAAGGAAAGTAAAAGTGAAGAAAAGCGGAAGGTGAATGAGAACAGTGAGTACCTACGCTGAATTCGAAAACGACAACGACGGTGAGAATGGCCCAAATGGAATACTTGCTCAACTGTTCCTCCTTTATGTAAATGAACAGCGAAACCAACGCCAACGACAGCCCTGCCTTCGCCGCAAACACCACTTTCCTTCGATCCGATCGCGCCATCTCCCGAAGCTGGACAAAGAACTCCCCAAATCCACGGCAGAACCTAACCACGCGATCTGAGAGCGCGTGCCGAACAAACCCGCCGCCGCCGCCGCCGCCGCCGCTGCTATTGTTGCCATTCAGCCTCAGCTCTGAAAAATCCTTCCGCGAGAGCAGTCTCTCCTTGCTCCTCTCCGCGAATATCTGCCTCAACGAACCGTTTCTCGCCGCCATCTAGCACCGTTCTTTTTCTCCGTTACGACATCGTTTTATGATTACAGAGCGTCGTTTTTTAAGTACAGAGCAGAGAAATAAGATAAGAGAGAGTGGGGAAGCGAATGAGCACTTCTTTTTGTTTACAGTGGGAAGCGTGATGCATAATAATAATAATAACAATAATAATAATAAACAATAAATAATAAATTACTATTATTATTTAAAGAAATTTCATATTGTTAATTACTCACTATTCAAATATCAAATTATCAGAAAAAAAAATTGAATTCAATTGAAAACACATCGTTTAGGATATATATATATATATATATATATATATATATATATATATATATATATATATATATATATATATACTTACTGAATTTGGGTAGACGAAGGATGATGGACTCTCTTCAAGTCTCAACTATATACCTAACATTCTTTTGAAAATTTGGTGGTTAATTTTAATGCATTCTAATTAAAGTGTTTGTTTAAATACTAATTATAATTTTATTTTTTTTAAGAATTGACATTCATTTTGCAAAAATTACACTTACATCGTTTTAAGGAAGGATAAGCAACATTAGCATCCTTTTAGTTTTAATATAAATACTTAATTTTTATTGTTTTCATAAATACTTGTGTTGATAAGAATGTTACACTCAATTCCTTTATTATATTTAAACTATTCAACGTTTTTATAAAGAGTTAATTTTTATATTTTAAAATATTAAATTTTTTATTTTTCTAATTTTTATTTAAATTTTAGTCAATATAATATTTTTAAATAAAAAATGAATATCATGTAATATAAGCGGGATAGATCGTATTGTTATTTGAAAACTAAAAAGTTTGAGAGCATATTTTGGTTTTTTTCACAGTAAATCTAAATAAAAGAAAATTTTCATTGATAAAATTATTGGACAATATTTACCCAAGTAAATATTTTTCACGCTTCATATTCCAAATTCGTTTTTCGACCTTCTAAATTGGCATCTCTGGTGTTTCAAAATTTCTTTATATCAGCTCCTAAACATGGTCTCGAGTTTCTATGCAGGACTTTTTCCATTATTTCCATTTAGAAGAATTTTTAAATTATTTCTATTTTATTTTATTAAAATATTTAATAATTAATATATTTAATATAATTAAATATTATTTTATATAAATAATTATTAATCTATTTGATATAATTTATAATTCATCTATTTAATATAATTAATAATTCATCTATGTAATATATTAATGATTCATCTATTTAAAATAATTAACAATTAATCTATGTAATATAATTAATAGTTCATCTATTTAATATAATTAATGCTTAATGTAATCAATAATTTCACTATTTAATATAGTTAAGAAATCAGATTTAAAGTTAATAATTAATAAAAATAATTTTAATGAGGATTAAATTAAGTGAGTTTATTTAAAGTAGTTTAATTAATAGTAATTAATATTTAATTAAAATTATGATTATTATTAAAATTAATATTAAATATATTTATGAGTAATAATTATTATTAAATAAAAATTAAATATATTTACTCAATTAAAAATTAATATTTTTTCAAAATTTTTAATTATTTGTATTCTATTTTACTAGATATATATCCTTTTTTTAAAAAAAGTTCTCCAATTAAATCTAGAGCTAATTTATTTACACATTTGGTTTCCGAATAATTGAAGTCTAATCTTCAATGGTGTCCAATAAATAAACAGGTTCGAATTCAGTTCACCAGAATCGAATTCAAACTTCCTTTTTCTAAACAAGTGTTGAAAAAGAAGAATAATTTAAAATAATTAATGAAATTAAAATTAATTAGTAACATTTTTTTCATTTTTAATAATTAATTAAATTTTAAATAGCATCGTAAACGTTCATAGAGAGAATAAAACAAAAATATTATATTAAAAAAATTACTTTAAAATAATGGGATTTAAAATTGTTAAATTTTTACATACAATTCATGTTGGTTTGAAACAATATATGAAAATATATTAATAAGAATAATAATATATTATTAAAAGAAGAAAGAAAAACAATACAAATAAATTTAAAATATGAATACAATATTACTTTCAAATAATATGAACAATAGAGGTGGGTATAATTTAAATAAATTTAATTAATACATTCAATTACATAGTTTAAAAATGGTAAATAAAATGTTGATTAAGGAAAAATTATGAATATAATGTATTAATTAGAAATACGAAATTAATAAAATAGAATGATATATATTAAATGATATTATTTTTATTATTAATTTCACCTTAAAAATTATTAAATGCCTACATTTTTTAATTATTAAATTAATAATTTTTTAATTAAATAATAAATGTGAGTATATGTTATATTTATTGAACATATGGTAAATTAGATTTTATTAATGTTATTTTAAATATATTAATATATACATATATATAATTTTAATTGTTTTTAATTATGTATTATTCTTCTTATTTTTCATTATTATTTTAATTTCTTTCTTAAAAGAACAACAAAATTATGAGTATTATATGTTTTCATAGTGATTAAATTTATTTAAAAAATATATAAAATAAAGACTACAATATTATATTATTGTTATATATATTGAATTAGTTTATAAATATTTCGGTAGTATGGAAATACTATTATAGATAGCATTTATATTAAAAAAAAATAACAAGTATGATACCCAGTAATTGAATTTTGAAAGATATTATTTAAGATTTTCATTACTTTACATTTAGATATATTAATATTATATTAGAATTTTTAAGTTTTAGTCTTTATATTTGTATTGAGTATTACAACAAGTTTTTTAAAAGATGGGACCGATTTGAGTTTGTTTGGGCCTTTAACCATCTATTTGGACCCGAATCCAATTTTGAAGAGATCATTTTAAAGATCATAGACTATCAAAGAGAAGTTCTCTAAATTGTATAAATTGTTTACTACAATTTAAAATAATTTGAGCCAAGTAAACTAGTTTTGAGCCTTGTATTTTGGGTTGAGTAATATAAGATGTTGAGCTTTGAAGTCCATAAATAATGTTAAATGTCCACATAGAGCAATCTAGACGCCAAGTTACTCAAGACACACGTAGAGCATGCATCACATGGAAGCTATAGCATTAAAGGAGTTGTCACATGACAACCCCTCCTTCAAGCCTTACGGTCCAAGTTAGGGTATGGAAGAAACTCTCTCATTGTGCCGCTTGCGATCAATATGTGTGAACCTTGAGGTACAAGTTAGGATTGTAAAGATTGTCATAGAAGCTAAGGTGAGAAGCTTGTCACAGAAGTTAGAGTTAGAGAACTTGCTCTAGAAGTTAGAGTAGGAATTCAATTTATAAATAGGAGTGCATGGGGATGTAAATGGAAGCTTGAATTTGAATAATGAAGTGTTACTAAATTTGTTCTAACTTCATTGTTCGTGGGCTGCTATTTGTTAGCTCTTTTTAAGACCAACTTAGAACAACTTGAGAGTTAACCTAACCTCTCTTAATCCTTGTTCCATTTAAACATTCAAATCACTTTAATTCTTCCTTCATTGAATTCCACTACTTCTGCATCCAATTTCAATTGGTGTAGTTCTTCCAAACTATGAAAATAATGCATAAACAATAGCTAGACATGCGGGCACAACAACTAGCCCATCATAAGGTATTCAAAGCAAGGTTCATGATTTAGTTAAGTTCTTCTCCATATACTCATTGTTTTTCATCATTACGTGTTGTTACAGGCTCTTTTACATGTCTTGATTGAGTTTCCACCGTTTATATTGTGTTATTATTCAAATTAATCAGTTCAAATCAATTTCAAGTTCTTGAACCTTCCAAAACAACAATATATATGCCATTTTGTGCAGTGCAATGAGCTTTTGTATTTTTCATTTTTTTTGTTTTCTTCAATTTTAATTGGTTCAAATTGTATCTAAGTGTTTGTTTTTAATTTTGTTAATATGTTCCAGTCATGTGAATCTATAAATGTCAACAATTATGTGTTCTACGTTACTATATTAATTAGGTGTTTGATGAAATACTATAAAGCAACAAGTGTTTGATGAATATGTGCAATAACTTGTGTGCTTTGGTGTTTTTTTTTTTTTTTTTTTTGTTTTTTTTTTTTTTTTTTTTTTTTTTTTGAGTTCTTGTACTTACTATTATATCATTAGTAAGTCTCCTTGAGTAACAATTCCATTATTCTAGTGGTTATGATCCATTTTTATCAATTTCATAGGTTTCCTTCCATTGCTCATAAATTGTTTGATGAAAGTTCACTAAAATTGAAAATTTTACTAAAAGCAAACTACTTGATATTTTGAGCTGAAAATTTGTGTGAGAATACTTCAAGATGTTTACAATAATGTCTTAAAAAGGTGCATTCAAATTCAAAATACATAAAAAAATGATGAATAGAAAAAGCTAGAATGCTAGTGGCTGAAAACAGAGGTGACACTCACTATTTCCTCTCGGGTTTGGAATTATTTTAATTTTTCTAATCACTATGCCAAATTAATTACTTCCATTTCATATATGATGTTAGGAACTTGAATAAAAATTTCATAAAAAAGTTCATTTTAGAAAAAAAATGTAATAAATCCAAGAAGATTGACTGCGAGATTATGTGTGGCGAGGAATGGAACTACCTAGGGCTGAGGTGGAATGGTACATCTGCAAGGAACACATGCCCACCAATGGAGATGATTTTGTTTGAAAAGGAAAACATGAATTCCATATGCCTGGTTGAAGAGTTTTATATTTTGAATTTTAAATTTAAATTTTGGCTCCAATTTTTAATTAGCCCCTCATCCTATAAATTAGAGGGTTGATCACTTGTAAATTTAACTTTGAATGAGCAAGAGAATTATGCCAAAATTTCAGCTCACTTTGTTCTTGAAGTTTCTCTAGGTTAACACCTTTTTTAGAGAGTCTAACTTAAAACATTACTGGAAATTGGCCCAACATTTTCCAACGACTTTGCTTCAAGGTTCATTACTTCATTCCAACACTTTAATTCTTCATTTCAATGCTTTTTCCATCCTTCATCCATCCCCAATCCAAAAAGAACAAAATCCACATCAAAGGAGCATAGGAAAGCCATCAAAACTAACCTCCCCCTTTCACATGCTTTACTAATTCATTTATTCACCTAATTTTATTGTGAAATACAAGTTCTCAGACAATAGTAAAGAATGTTGACAATATTGCAATTTAGTATCCGATGAATTCAACTGAAACCAAGCACAAGGAAGACTTGAAGATGACTTAGTGTTAGTGTGTATGAGTTGTCTAGTTATGTGCATGCATCGCATGCCATTAGAATGACCTCTAATGATCCTTAATGTTTTTAAAATATAAAACTAGAACTGGACTAACTAAGGGCTAAGTCAAAATGGTTCACAAAACTTTTTAAAGGTTTTTTTTTTCAAAAACAGTAAGGTAAAAATTTGTTTTAGCATAAATCAATCAATTTAAATATGTTTTCAATCGATTATTTTTATAAAACTGTAATAGATTTTTAAAACAGTTTTGAAGACAAATAAAATAACTTGTGAGAGTGCAATTTTGCAATATATAGAGACTGAGAACATTTGAGAAATGAAAAATTGAGAGCAAACCTTGTGAACAAAGAGAATTTTTTTATCAAGAACTAAGAAAGTGATTCTTGGAGCTCATCCCTAAACTGTGATTGCACTGTACTATTTTTCATCGATTTTTCATTTGGGGAAGTCACTCCAAGCTTTTCCATTTCAACTAATTTGTGCTAGTTTGGTTGTAATTCTGTTTTATTTTTAATTTTATTGTTTGAAAGGTGTATTGGAGCTATAATTGTATGGATTTACTTTTATAGGAATGCAGTAGGGTTCTACACAATGTTTAGTGTGATCTTGTAAGGTGCAAGATAGGTTCTTGATTTTATTGTTTGAACATTGTTATTCTTTAGTGAAATTTCTTTGCTTGTTGGCAAAAAGACTGAATGTAGCTCTTGAGGAAGAGTGAACCAGTATAAGTCTTTGTGTTCTTGCTCTCTCTTTCCTTATTCTTGAATCACGTTTCAATTCTGTATAATTTCTACCTTTGCACGAATTATCAATTAACTGCTCTTGGATTTCTACATATTGTTTTTCCAGTACTGCACTGATTGTCATTTGCTGATCAAATTGTATTCCATTCAATTTGTGTACTGTGTTTGATCTTATTTGCATAACCTTGTGTGGATTGTGAAAAATTTTTCATTTCTTGATCATTTTGCACAATTGTATATTTATGATAAAAACAATTTGTTGATTTTGTGACTTAATCAACTATTTTTCTATGATGTTGATTTGTTGAAAAATTGTAACAAATTGTTCTCAAATTTAATTGATTACTTTTTTTGGTCGGATTTTTGACAAAGAAAATTTAGTTGATTATTTGTTCAATTGAATTGATTGATTTTATATTGTGTTTTCTTTACTAACATTTCAATTGATTATTTTTACTTTTGAACCCACAATAAATTGTTTCAATTAAGAGAATTCATTCTTTGTTTCTATCTTTTACACAATATTTGCAAAAAAAAAATTTGAAAGTTCAAATTCACCCCCTCTTGAGCTCATCATTAGATTCTTTTCAATTGGTATCAAGAGTTGGTGCTTGTATTTTAATCAAGTTTTTATCTTATGGCTGAGAACAAATTACCTTCTGTAGAGGGAGCCTCAATAATTAGGCCTCTTATATTTAGTTGTGTAACTAACAATTTTGGAAAGTGAGAATGGAAATTTTCATTTAATCGATTGACTGTGGGATTTTGAATGCTATTGTAAATGGTCCCTTTGTGCCTATGATTGTTGTGAATGGTATAGTTGTAGAAAAACCTTTTGATGAATTAAATGATGTTGAGAAGAGAAAAGTTCAATATGATTGCATAACTAAGAACATTATAACTTCTGCTCTAAACCTTGATGTCTTCTTTAGGGTATCTTAATATTCTTGAGCAAAAGAAATGTAGTATCCTTGAGGTTATTCAAGAAGGTATAATAGATGTCAAGAGGGCCAGGAAGCATGCACTGATTCAAGAATATGAGTTGTTCAGAGTGCAGCAGGTTGGAAAGATTGCAAATGTGAAGAAGACAATCACCCAAATTGTCAAGCAATATATAGGACTTGGGAAGGAGCTTAACAAGGAAGATCTCAATATCAAAATCCTAAAATTATTGGATAGGAGTTGGTAGCCAAAGGTCACCACAATATCAAAAACAACGAACTTGACAACCTTGACTACTGCAGCACTCTTTGGAAAGTTGAGGGAGCATGAGTTAGAGATGAACAAGTTCAAATAGGAGAATGGAGAAAGGAAGGCTAGAGCTCTAGCACTCAAGTCAGCTTCTCAAAATGATGACAATAGTGAAGATGACTCCAGTGATTGTAGTGATGCAAATACCCTTAACATGCTAACTAGAAGGTTCCAAAAATTATTGAAGAAGAAAGGAAAAGAAAAGAACCAACAAGCCAAACGGTACAAGGTTGATCAGCCCTTGATAAGTTTGCAAGTCCAATGAAGAACTCAAGAGAGAAACCCTCACTTCTAAAATTTTTAGAATAAATTTTGTATTTCAAATTCAACTTCTTGTTTACATGTGTTTTTTTGACTTAAATAGACTTTTGTTAACTTTTGAAAGCTGACTTGATTCCTCATTAGCCCAAAAACCTCCAAACTTAACGCAACAACAACATTTTGGCACACTTTTAGATTACTAATTAATTACATAAAATGGGAATACGAAAAACACAATTTACTAAGCATGACTACTTTAAGCCCTGTGGAAAATTAATCAAAATACATCAAAACAAAATTTAAAATTCATCCAGAATAATGGCTGACTTTTTAGAATTTAATCTTAGCCCAAAATAGCCCATTTACACTTAAATTAACTCAGGTGGCACATGACATATAGACCCCATGCTTCAATTGGATTGTTTTTGGCCAAAAACTACTTCATTTAATCCCTCATCAGCCCATATCAAATTAAGAACGAAATCAGGTTCAAAGTCAGTCTTCAAATTTGTTTACTTAGCCCAAATGTCTTGAACCAACCCACTCAATGTGTTCTTTAGCTTTCTGGCCCTTAACCTTGTGATTGGTCCAGTTGGAATTTCCAAAATGTCATTTGGATTGCTTAGATTTGCATGTTCTTGAGTCTAACTAAACTTAAGCTCTTGGTTCTCAGCATCCTATCTTTCCTCAGAAAGATTCGACCTCAAATCATCACCTGCATCATAAGGAGATAAATTAGGAACATTAAAGATAGTACTAACACTATACTTACCTGCTAGATCAATCTTATAAGCATTGTCATTTATTCTTTCAATGACTTGAAATTGTCCATCTCCCCTAGGAGCCAGTTTAGATTTTATTTGGGTTGGAAATCTTTCTTTTCTCATGTGCACCCATACCCAATCTCTTGGTTCAAATGTGACTTGTCTCCTTCCTTTATTGGCATGAGTTACATATTGCTAATTTTTTCTTTTCAATCTACTATTTAACTCGTTCATGAATTTTCTTCACCATCTCAACTTTCTTCTTACCATTAAGGCTGACTCATTCATTGATAGGTAATGGTATCAAATCCATAGGAGTTAATGGATTAAAACCATAAACTACTTCAAAAGGAGAACAATTAGTAGATGAGTGCACAGTTCTGTTATAAGCAAATTCAGCATATGACAAGCAATCTTACCAATTTTTCAAATTCTTTTGAGCAAACACTAAATCTATGATAAATATATACAATGTAAGAACTTTACCATCAAATATACACTAAATTAAGTTGCTGATAAAAAATTCGGGTCAAAAATAAATTTCTAACTATTTTTAATGAATTTTACAAAATTGAAAACCTCTTGCAAAGAGAAGTGCAAGGGGTGTTGAACCAAAAATTCACGGTGGAGAAAGACTCAAGCATTAAGTGTATAACATCCTTAAAAACCTTTAATATAAAAAGTTAGCAAATCACCTATGTCGAAAATGCTAAAGAAAGTAGATGAAAAGGCAATGAAGGAACCAACCAAATGAATGTGAATGACAATGAAAACGCATAGAACCGAGAATGAAAAACTTAATCGAGACAATCGCGAAGCTTGAGCACGCCAAATGAACGTGGAAGAAGCCAAAAATGGAGCCAAATGAACCATAGCAAAACCAGTAAACACAAATATGCAAATGAAAACCAATGAGAAGAAAGAAAAAGCGACATCACCCGAAACGAACCCCACAACGCGAAACAAGACAAGACAATTAGGCTCATGAAGGAGAAGGAAGTGTAAGAGAAAACGTTGCACAAGAGTTAAAATCCCTAATTTTAACTAGAGGGACATACTACGTCGGTTGGGAGCTCCCAACCAACATAGTATCTGCCCAAATTTTACCCAATTTTCTCCAAAAGTCACTCGTCCGCCACGAGAAGGATATTACGTTGGTTGGAAAGTCCCAACCGATGTAATATGGGTTACATATAACGTCGATTGAGATCTTCCAACCGACGTAGTATCTTCAACGCCATTACAAAGTTTTCAAATTTTGAATTTTTAGTTTTTCAGTCTTTTATACGTCAGTTATGAGTGGCAACCGACGTAGAATATGATATATTACCTCGTGTTTGAGTTAACTGTCGTAATATCTCTTCAAATATTTACAAAAATGTCATCGTATTTTTGTTTGTCATAGAATATATTCTTTTTACTAGTGATTGTTCTAACATAAACGAGTATGTCACTTTTATATTTACATAGTAAAATTAAATTTGAAAATCATTAAAATGTGTAAAATATATTTATAATTTAATAGAAAACATACTATTATGAAAGAAAATCCAACAAAATATAAGACAACGAGGTATTTGTAATGAAAAAGTATTATTCTATCAATTAATGAAAATAGTTAAGGCATGGTATAAAAATATTACATTACTTTAACCTTATACCTCCTTTCAAATCTTGCTAAGAAATATTTTACATTACTTTTTCTACTTTGTTATATACTTGTATTTTGTCGGATACCTGTATTTTAATAGTATTATTTTATTATCATTATTTAAGTTTTTTATGTGGTTCTCTGTCTCTAGGACAAGTTTCCGAAATTGCTTTATTTATTACATTATACGTCTTTTAATGCTTCATTGCAATGAAAAATTTATTATGTTTTTCTTTGAAAGTAGTGTTGAACATGAATAAGTAACAGTTTATCATTTATAATCAATATTTAATCTTTTATTAATATTATAAATAGAGAGATAGAAATGCATGTTCCGCAATATAGTTCTTTCGTATTATTAGTAACCCAACCCAAAGTATCAGTCATGGCATTGTTGGTAAGTGCTATAAATTAATGCATCGGACAAGGACATCCATGATTAATAATTTTTTTCAAAAATAAGTATTTTCAAGAAAAATAAATATTTTTTAAAAATAAATGAAATTATTCATAAGTTAGAATTAATTCGCATTCACATAATTTTTCCAAATTTTTATTTTTAACATTTAAATAAATTAATTTTAATTTTTTAAACTTTTTATTTCTTAGAAGTCTTGCTCCAAACATGGTCTAATTATGTAAAGATGCTTGCTTAGACAATCGTATGCTTATGAGTATTGTTGTGCCCCACGCCAAAATGCACATAAAACATTAACATTGTTGCTACCTTCTTCCTTCCAACAATTTAATCTCATCATGTTGTTTTGGTCATGGAGTGCTTTTTTAGGTGTATGTGTTTCATTCACTAAGATAAGATCAATGGAAGTAAATTTATGAAAATAATGATAACATAAATCAAAATGGAAATGTTAAAATGTATAAAAAATGATTTAGTAAATTTTTATAAGTTGGAATTGAGAATTTATTATATATGTATTACATGTTTAACATATTTCAAAATGTCACTAGTAGAAAAAGGGCCTTTATCATTGGTTCTGAGAGGCCTTTGTCGTCGGGTCCCGAACCGACATTGACTCAGGAGACGCTGAATCAGACGTCGGTTAAACAATCGACGTCATGTAGTTCACCACCATATCGGTTAAGACCAGCCAATCGATGTGGTGCTTTGCTGAAACAGTAAAATAGAAGAAACACCACGTCGGTTTTGACACTAAACCGACGTGGTGCTTTTTCTGTTTTCAATTTTAAGATGCACCACCACATCGGTTTTAACCATAACCAACGTGGTGATTCCATCACAATGACGGTTTTAACCATAACCGACATTGTGTTTGTGTTTATTTTAAATATACAGATTAAATAAGTTACTAACCTCCCTGCATCAATTCCAGAAACCAACCAGAATTCATTTCAATCCACAAAATGATATGCAATTGTAGTTCTTAGTTAGTATATACACTAATTTACACTAAAATCTACTTTTAATACAATAAGAACTACTTTGAATCTACACTAAGATTGACTTCTAACTTTGAGAAAGTACTTTGTCCATTTTTTTTGAATTTCTTCTATATTGTTCTTGTCCAATGGCTCTGTATTTTGAAAAACCTGAAATAAATACAAAGTTTAATCTTAGAACTTCAAAATTAACAAACATTTGACATATTTACAAACTTATAAGAGAAAAACTTACATGCTCCTGAGAATCCATGATCCCAGCTCTTGCTATGGTTCTCATCCAATGCATAATGTAATATCCACATTCCCAACTTCCTCGTTGCTTATTGCACTTTCATTAAAGTTCAATCATCAAAAAATTGAATAATGCTAATTTTAATAAAGTTAATTAAATTTAGAGTTAAATACCTTAGTCTGTATCCATTGGAGGTTTTGGGTTGGGGATGAAGATCTTCTGCAAAGAACCTTACACACATTCATTGCACTAAAATACAAGTTGTGTAGTAAATTGCTTATTTGTACATAAAATAGTGATATATAATACTTAAAGTTGATTAAATGATACCTTTGTACAATTTGTTTCAAATCGGTCGTTGGCTTCTTATGCAACGAACAAAACCAAACAATTGTGTTGTCTGCGAGACACACAAGCATCAGCTGCCAATGAGACCTAAAATAAAAAAATGTATTAATAATGTAATATATTCAACATTACTTAAGATTAAAATATAAAAATTTGAAACTTACTAATGGATAATTGGGGCAAAGTAAATTCTCTTCCTCGATTCTGAAATCCAGTTTTGTATATAGGTCTGAGTGTCAATCATTTTATTTCTAGACCTTTGTAAACTTTGTGGTTCAAGGAATCCATAAATATCAGGATTCCCTGTGTCATAAACTAAGTCATTTATACACGTGCATTGTGAAAATCAATGTTAGTAATAAGATAAGTTGATGAAATAAATAATTAACAAACATGTAGAAAGGTATACTACATCATCCAGAACTGAATTATATTAATGTTTAAGATCTAGGAACCACCAACTAGTTCACAAATGTCTAGCATCGATATATATAGTGGGACACCTTCAATCCCAAAGATAGATGCTTTCTAAGGAATTTGAGTTGGATTATTAAAATACTCGTAGAGTATATGAGTCAACTCTTGAAGTGGATTCACTTCTGACTCAATTGGTGGAGACCTAGGACTTAAATCATGAGTTGGTGATTTCCCTTTACTCCCTTGGTCCTGTAACACTTAAACAAAATGTATTAATTAACATTAACTGTGAATTTAAATAAGATTAAGACAAATCACAATACCTGAGTCCTTTAGAAATGGCCTGTAGGAGATGTGTAGGCCACACAATAAATGTACCAAGTGCCTCTCACACAAGTCTGACCTCTAATGTGGGCATAGGCACCTCGGCATCTGCCTGTCTAACTTCTTTGACGACCACTCTAACAAAATCTTCTCCAAATGGCATTGTATGGATTGTTGAAGATGTGGGAAACACTCTCCCAATCGCCACCAATCGAGGAGGATCTCCAACAAATAATTTACACCGATATGAGGTATCAGTGTTGGTGTCCTCCTCCTCCTCCTCGTTTGGTGCAGCACAACTCCCCTTTGTGTTAGCTCTCCCATGTGTAGGTACTACACCACCTTCCTGCAAAGGAGTGTGTGATAAGAACCAATTTTGAGTGTTTTTATACATGAGAAATATTGAGTACTTGTGGGTTTAAGTGTTATTTAAAATAGTAATTATTCCAAATTTTAGAGTTTTCGGATTTAAATTTATGTTTTGAGTCCTGAGTTAAAGGAAATCATTTAATCTCAATTATTGTGAAATTTCAGGTATAAAAGAATGAAGAAAATAATAGATTGGAAGATTCATGAAGAAAAGAAATAAAAAGTTTAAAATAGAAAAAAAGCCCAAGAGAAAAGTCACTTAACCTAGGCCCAAAACCAAGTTTAAAAGAAGATTTTTAGAGTTTTGGGAGGCAACAAGACCTAGAGGACGGAGGCAGACGGTTAGAATCAAGATTCTCTTCTTCTGTTGTAATCTTCCTTTCATTGGTTTGTAATGGCTGCCATAGGTAGCTAAATCTTCATATCTTGGGATTGAATGTAATCTTTTCGAAACTCATTTGTATTTTGGGATCTTGATTTATAATATTCAGTTTCTATTGAGATTTGGTATTTCCATCTCATTCTTCATGCTTGATTTTATATTATCTATAGAATCTTGTTTTTAATTCTTGAAAGCTATTGGAAAGTGATTTTCAGTTTATGACCTAGAGGAAAATACACAGTAATTTGGGATTCTAGGAATAGGTTTCGATTTACTAAATGCAATACATCGTTTCTTAATGCTGGGTAACTGATTAGATAGCTGAGGAATTTACATCTGAGAAGTTTCCTTATGAATCTCATATTTAAGGAATCAATTTGAGTGATTTTTATATATGCATCAAGTTTGAATAGTCATAGTCATTATATTTCATGATTTACCAAAGTTACTATTGAACATTAGACGGTCCAAAGTCCCTTTAAAGGATCAAATCATTTGATAAAGTTTTGATGATAACAAAACTCAAGTATACATTTATATTTGATGACTTATACACATTGCGCAGTTAACGTTATTATTATTAAAGCATGAGACACATGGTTTATAAAGAGATAAGTTTTCTTATTATTTACTTTTATGTTATTGATTTGATTTAAATTGATTTTATAGCATTATGTGCTTTAACGTTCAAATTTGTTTATAATGAAAATTATTCAAATTATTATGGAGTATTTAAATGTGATTAATTGATTTTATATCATATTATGCTTTAATGGTCAAATTTGTTCTTAATGGAAATTATTCAAATTATTATGGAGTATTTAGATTTGATTAATTGATTTTATATCATGATGTGTATTAACGTTCAAATCTGTTCATAATAGAAATTATTCAAATTATTGATGAGTATCCCAAATATAATTTCTCTATGTTATTTTAATTATTTCCAATACAGACTTAACCAAGTTTAATACAGTATGAAAATTAGAGAAACATTTACAGTTTGAGCTCCATATATCAGAAAGTCAAGATTGCTCTGTTCAAGCATCCCAATGACTAGTTTCTAAAAAGATACATATAGAGGAGCAATTTCAAGTTGAACAACAAGAAGCAAAAAGATAAATTCATATAATACATTGAAGAAAATATACTAGGTGTTTATTGTCAATTTGCTATTGAGAGCATCTAGAGTTTTGGGTTGTGTGAAACTATTGTGTAATTCTTCACCATTGTGAAGTAAACCCTTGTGAGCTTTCATTGTTCTCTCTTTTGAGAGTGTTTCTTTAAATCTTGAGTGGTCTTGATCTCAGGGGGAGATTGAGACTGGTATAACCTGGAGAGGTTTGTGTACTCGTGATAACCTGAAGAGGTTTGTGTACTCTCGTTGTATCCTGGAGAGGTTTGTGTACTCGTTGTAACTATTGACTGAATAGTGGAACCTCTTGAACGGTTTATTTAAGGGAGAACTGGACGTAGCCCAAGAGATTAGGGTGAACCAGTATGAAATTGCTTTATTTGTGCTTATATATTTTTGCCTTGGTTGGTAGTTTCTATTTATAGCGAATTGAGTTCAGGCTCCATTCAACCCCTTCTTCTAGAGCCAGCTGTTCCTACAGTTACAAATGAGTGAGATAGATGAGTTCAATTGTAGGATGTTTCCCCAATTATTTCAGAATATTTTTACCGCTTATTAACTTTGTTTCTTAAATTATATGTTTGTAGTACTTGTTAGTCAAACCAAACCTCCCTTTAAAACTGAATTTGCTTATTGAGTAGTGATGCTGAAATTATAAAATAGAACTATTCCCTAAGGAATCAACATCTTTACTTAACTCACTATATTACTTGTGACTCGGTACACTTGCCGAATAAAGTCTTAACAAGTTTTTGGCATCATTGCCGGGGAATAGTTATTGTTTTTGAATTTAAGAACATAGCTCATTAAGTACTGTGAATATTTTCATTTTCTTTTTTTTTTCTTTGTTTTCTTTTTGTTTTAGTTATTTGATAATCCTCTTGTGCTAACCCTTGATTAAGTTGTTCCTAATTTATGTTATTGAGAAGATAGGTTTCTAGAGATCAACTGCAATTTGATTCAGAAATAGAGAAGACAGCTCGGAACAACTATAGAAGGAAAAAGAGATCAAAGCAAGGAGCAAGAGAAGAACCTTTCGCCAGCCCTCACAGAGATATTCAAGTAAATCAAGAAGAGAATATGGCTGCAAGAGAAAGAGCTCCACCACCGCCTCCACCTAGAAGAACTCTGGGGAACTATACCATGCAGTAAGGGCCAAGACATTTCTCTAGCATAGCAATGCCTGCCACCACTCGTCATGTAGAAATGAAGGCGGCTTTCCTCAATTTGATTAGTGTTAACCAGTTCACGGGAATGGATAATGAAGATCCATACGCTCATCTCGCCACATTTTATGAGCTTGTTGGAACTATGGGGTTCAAAGAAGGTGATACCGAATATGCTTACCTGTGTTTGTTTCTTTTTTCATTAGCAGGTAAGCAAAAGAATGGTTGAAATCCCATCCCAATCAGAGTCTGACAAGCTGGAATGATGTAGAGGAAAAATTTATGCATAAATTTTTCCCACTGTCTCGTTTCATCAAGGCCAAGTCAGACATTTCCACATTCAGGCAAGGGTCAGATGAAGCATTATGTGATGCTTGGGAACACTTCAAGGTGATGCTAAGAAGATGCCCAAACCATGGCCTGGAAGACATAGCACAACTGACTATATTTCACAATGGTCTGAAGCCTAACACCAAAATGATATTGGATGTAGCAGCTGGAGGTACCATGATGAATGTGGATGCAGAGCAAGCAACAAGAATCATTGATGCTCTAGCTTCTACAGACTATCAGGCCCAACATGACAGGCAAGTTGTTCAAAAGAAGGGAATGCTTAATCTTAGTACCTCTGATGCACTCTTAGCTCAGAATAAGATCTTGACCCCGCAGATGGAGGCAATCACAAAGCAATTATCAAAATTGCCTCAGCAACTACAAGCTATGTAGTCCTCTCCAAATCAAGGCTAAACTATGAAGTGTGACTTCTGTAGAGGTGACCACTCAAATGGACAATGCTCTTATGAAGTTAATCCTTCACAAGAAGAGGTTCAGTATATGGGAAATCAAGGTAGACAAGATGGTTATTCTGGAAATTATTAGAATAATGCAACTCAAGGGTGGAGAAATAATCAAAGTCAACGCTTTAGGTGGAAACAGGATGTTGGCCCATCCATTAGGCAACCTCCCTACCAACAACAACAATTCCTTTCAACTCAAGATAGAACAACCAAGTTGGAAAATACTCTGGAAAAATTCATGCAAGCCTCTATGGCTAATCAGAAGAATACAGAGGCCTCCATCAGAAATCTTGAGACACAAGTTGGCCAGTTAGCCAAACAACTAGCAGATCAACAAGGAAGCCAATTCTCAGCCAACACCCAAACTAACCCCAAGGAGCACTGCAAGTCAATTACAACAAGGAGTGGAAAGGTTGTGGGAGAAGATATTGGTGATAAGCAGAATGTTGAAGAGAGTGGAGTGGAAGAAGAGAAAAATTAGAGTGAGGGAGAAAAAGAAAAGAGTAGAGAAGAAAGTGGAAGGAGTGAGAAATACAAAAAAGGTGAGAGTCAAATGAGAAGTCCCCCTGTGAGGGATATTCCTTACCCGCATACCCCCTCAAGGAAGGACAAGGATAGACAATTTTCAAGGTTTATGGATGCTCTAAAAAGGCTACAGATTAACATTCCATTCACTGAAGCCCTGGAGTAAATGCTAACTTATGCCCGGTTCATGAAAGAGCTATTGACAAAGAAGAGAAAAATTCCTGATCAGGAAACACTTGAACTGGAAGCTGGGTGCAGTGCCATGATCCAAAAATTCTTGCCATAGAAATCTAGAGATCCGGGAAGCTTCACCTTACACGTTACCATAGGAAATATCACAATTGAAAGAGCTTTAATGGATCTTGGAGCAAGCATCAATCTTATACCTCTCTCCATGCTGAAGAAGATTGGAGATGTTAAAGTGAGACCACAAGGATGACTCTATAGCTAGCTGACAGGTCTATAAAATATCCATATGGGATTGTTGAAGATTTGGTAGTGAAGGTTGACAAATTCTTATTTCCAATAGATTTTGTGGTCATAGACATGGAGGAGGATGTTGAAGTCCCCCTAATTTTTGGAAGACCATTCATGAAAACTGCCAAGGTCATCATTGATGTTGATAAAGGGAAACTTAAGGTGTGTGCACAAGATGAAAAGGTGAGCTTTGATGTCTTTGAAGCTATGAAACATCCAAGTGGTGCAAAAGAATGTTTTAGAGTGGATGTTTTAAATGAAGTTTGTGCTAAACAGGTGTTAGCACCAATGCTAAGCATGTGATTTGATGAAGTTAATAAAGATCATAGCTTGCTGAAGTTCTGATGAATTGGGTCTGGACTATGTTAGATCAAGGCCTAGCATGTGAGTTGATGAAGACTGCTTCATGAAGAACCTGTTGGAACCAACCTGGACTAGAATTGTTCAAGTGAATGACTTTGAGCCAACATGAAGATGGTTGGGTGTTTCGGTCTTGGTCCTTAGTTGGGTTTGTGTGTTGATGTTGGCTTAGTTCATAACCATTAGTGGTATGGTTCATCATTCCTGGGGTGCTAAGAGATTCACAAATATTTTTATTAAAACTGCTTTTAAGAAAAATAACCCAAACTGTTTTTTGCTGAAAAAGTTTTTTCAATAAATTGAAATTTTAAAACAATCGATTGAATGTGACAGTTATTTCTGTTACTACTGGAATCTTTGACTGAGTCAACTAACGGTCAATTCAATCGATTGAATGGTTTGTTCAATTAATTGAACCACTGACAGCTAAGTTGTTTTAAATCAGAATTGTCTATAAAAAGGAATGGTCTCTATCATTTTCATAACTTTTGAGATTTCTGAAATACACATTTGAGAATTCCTAAGAGATTAGAAGAGCCCTTTCTGTGCAAACTATTTTCGAATTGATTTTCACACAAGAAATCATAAAGATTGTGAATCTTGAAGCACTTCTTGAGTGAGGATCAAATGCTTTAGTTCTGGACCAAAGCTAAGTCTTCCATACTTGATCTTAATCCAATTTGTATTGCAAACAGTATGGTTGATTGATTTGAACTGTATTCTGTTCTTGTTGTATTCAATTACTGGAGTGTAATTGGGAAGTGAAGTGGGTTTCTGTACTAGTGTAACACCAGTTGAAAGGTTCAGTGTGGTGGGTTTACTGCTGGGAGTCGTAAGTATTGTGGGGAGCAGTTTGTAACTTGCTGGGAGCAAGGGTGTAAAAATGATCTTGGATCATTTTAGTGGAAATCTTTGCTAGTTTGGCAAAGGACTAGACGTAGCCCTTGTGGAAGGGTGAACCAAGATAAAAAATCTGTGTTCTTACTTTTCTCCCTACTCTTCTTGATTGATATTATTCAACTGCTGTTATCATATGAATTGACTGGATTAAAATCTAATCATCTTGTTGATTGTATTATGATTCTTGAAGAGTTCAGTAAACTGTTTGAGTGAATATGTAATACTTCTGTTGTATATTCTAAACATCTGTTTACTGAATTGTTTACTGGACAGTCCAGAACCGTGCAGTTAATTGATTTTATAAAGATAATTCATTCTCATACTTAAATCACTTTCCAGTTTTGCGAAAATTTTTAAAGTTCAATTCACCCGTCTCTTGAACTCGGTCCAATCTATTTTTTACAACAGGAAAAGAGGATCCATGCATTTGATCATTTGATGAAAATTCTTGCCATTGATGAAATAAATAAAAGGGAAGAAAGAGAAGTGCATAAATGTTGCGAAAAGTTTGGAAAGGCGAGGAAAATTTCCAAGAACAGTGACCAAAAGCAAAGAAGGCCTCATGGAGCAGTGAAGTTAAAAGATCCTGAATCTCATTGGAGTTGGACTGTAAACGGACAAAGGCTGAAGCATTATCTTGGTGGTGAGATTTGGAAACATAATCATGGTTAGAGGAATGTTTTCGCTTGGGCGAGTCGGGAGTCGCCTGGGCGAATTTTGTAGAGAAAAAAAGAAAAAATGTTGAACTACAACTCTCGCCCGAACGAAGCTGGTTTCGCCTGGGCGAAAATTGGAGGTGCTTACTGCAATGGTTTTGCCAGGGCGAGTAATGACTCGCTTGAGCGAAAATTTAGGGTATCTACTGGAGTATTCTCGCCCAAGTGAGGCTGATCTCGCTCCGGCAAAATTTTCGCCGAAAAAAAAAGACGTAGTCTCGTTTTTACTCTTGCACGCCACGTATGCTCAATCTCTCTCAATCTTCAATTTTCACTGCATAATCTTCGAGGTAAGTGTTCTTTGGTCTCAATGTCTCTCACTTAACCAATTCAGCTCTTATGTCGCAGGGCCTAGGGATAGGCGTAATTTTCATGGGGGAGGTGGAGCAGGCACATTCACAGCTACAATAGAAGAATATCAGGATGTAGAATTTGACACCGACTTTGATAGGATTGTGAGGGAAGATTCCTGATAAAACACTCTTTTCTTTAATTAAATATTGTAGTATACTTGTGATTGATTTTTCATTTAGTATTTATTTTTGTTAATTTTATTTGTTATTTTTTATGTTTGATGTGTGGTATTTAGCTTAATTCTGTGGTTGACTAGAAATTAGACTCATGATTGTTTTAAGTCAGATCAGTTTTTTATTGAAAAATTTTGAGGGGATTAGAATTTTTGAGTTAAGTTGAGTAGGTGGTTGATGCATGAAAATTGAACAGGGTTATGACTAGAACAAGGCTTGATAGAAATTGAGGAATTAATACCAATTAGCCAAGTGAGTTATGAATCCTTAAACAGTTAAGAGTTGATAGTTCCACTGAGTAATGTATCAAGTTGATGTTGCCTGATTTTTTATGTTATTTTACTTCACTAATGACAACTTGGAGATTATTAAGGCATTTCTGTATATAGACACTTTAACCCAGAGCCAAAAAGCCAACCAGGTACAATTTATAACCAATTCTTTTGATAACCCTTTGAGCTGAAATTTTCTTTGTTGCACCCTAACCTTCAATTGATATATGATTTTCCACCCTTATAGCATGCTTGAGAAAGGAGAACATAGGTGCAATTTTCACAATGGGAAGGGTTGATTTAGCTTTGAGATGCTGGTTATATAAAGAAATGGGTTAGATAATTCACTCTTTTGTTCTACTTAAAAAAAAAAAGAGAAAAAAATTTGAAAAAAATAAAAAAAGAAAAAAAAAAAAAAGAGAGAATTAAAAAAAAAAAAA
>Ga0209700_102839_pt1 | contig 34395 bp, 15 predicted proteins | sample SiratroredBW_FD_187528 | JGI IMG/M metagenome (GOLD analysis project Ga0209700, IMG submission 187528) | Root nodule microbial communities of legume samples collected from California, USA - Siratro red BW (SPAdes) (version 2) | ecosystem: Host-associated > Plants > Roots > Nodule | place: USA...
AAAAAAAAAAATTTTTTTTTTTTTTTTTTTTCTCCTAACAATATTTTTTGAAAATTTAGTCTCTAACCTATTCATTTGCTTTTATTTTCTTAATTTTTTATTTGATTTAATCTCTTTACTATTAAAATCTTTCTTGTAGTCGCTTAATTATTAAGACTTTTTTTAAATATTAGTTTTTTAAAATATATCTTTAAAGATGATTAAGAATAGAAGTATGAGTTTAAAAATCTCATATTAAATAGAAATAATAAAGTTAAGTATTATATAAAGAAAAATATTCACAAATACTTATTGTTAGGTATTTAAGTGTGAGTCTAAGTCCCACATGAGATAGGAATGAGAAAGTTGAGCAACATATAAGAAAGAAGACCCGCAAACCTAATACCTTAAGGTTTTGGGTTGAAGGTAGCGTCATTCCCTTATATGTTGGCTCAGTTCTCATTCTTTGTGAGATCTCCCCAGTTTGCCCCGAACAAGTGGTATCAGAGCCAAAGGTTCGTGGCGGTGACCGGCTCATACGAGTGCAGTTTGATCCCTGTATCGAAAGTCTTCTTGACGGAGGTTTCAGGCAAGCATGTCCCGTTTAAGTGCGTAAACGGCGGTGCAAGTGCGGTACAAGTGAGGGTCCTTTGTGATTAAGGTACTCGTGTTTGAAAATGCTTCCGCTCGAGGGGAGTGTACCAATGTGGAAGGGACTCTCACTTGAGGGGGAGATTTGTTAGGTATCCAAGTGAGTCTAAGTCTCAGAAAGTTGAGCAACATATAAGAAATAAGACCCACAAACCTAATACCTTAAGGTTTTAGGTTGATTCCCTTATATGTTTGGCCCTGTTCTCATTCTAGTGAGATCTCTCCGAATTTTCCCCTTCGGATTCTCCCACCACTTATATTCAATTTGTTTCTAAAAATAGTAGATTATGGATGGAAAATTATGGAAAAAAGGTGATTAAATATGATATACGAAAAAATACTTAACACGCCAAATAGCTTTAAAGTTTTGAATTATAAATGATATTATAATCTTATATATAATTTATTTATGATTCAGTAGTGTTAAATATTTTCATATAGTCTCTTACTAAAAATTCGAGTTCAAAACAATTCAAATAAAATTTAGAGAATCAATTACACCCTACGTTGTTTGTGATAATTACACACTTGAATTTGGGAGGATTAAAGTTCTTATACAGAAAAAAAATAATTACAACTATTTCCCAAATTTTTTGTTCTTTCTCAAGTTTTTTTAGAGGGTGTGTTGTTAGCAAACAACATCAATATGAGTTTCAAATTAGAAAAATCATTAAGAACAAATAATGCTTGTACATGTGGCTTAGTAAAATATTTATCTAATGGAGGTAAAAAAGTGTTTAAATACTTTCATTAATTATTATTTTAAGAAATTATGGGTTCTTTTTTACATGATAGATCATCATAGGCTTTTGATGTATATTTAAAATAGTCTATGTAAGAGTCGAAAGAAAACAAAAAAAACAAAAAATGTTATTAGAAGTCTCAAAAGAGATTGTGGTGAAAAAATTTGTTCGAATGACTTTAATATTTTTTTTTGAAAAAATATGACATAAAGAACTTACAATTTCTTATACACCACAACATACGAGATGGTGATGTATAGAAGAGGGAAGATAGAACAATTCTAATAATTTATCACCACAAGGGTAAGTTCCAAAAATATTTTGATTAAGCTATAAATTAAAGTGTTTATGTTTTAAATAAAAGTTCAACTTTTATTGTTTAAAACATGACACCTAAGAAGGCTTTAAGTAAAAATAAATAAAAAAATCAGACTGATTATTTTATAATTTTTGACTGTGTCGCTTATGTTCATATTCTAGATAAAAAATAAAGAAGCTCAATAAAAAAAAATACATTCTTTTTTGGATTAATGAATAATAAAATACATACAAATTATATAATCTTATCACTAAGATATTTATTATTAGTTGTGATATAGTGTTTGATAAAGATATGTTTCCAGAATTGGAATACAAATAAAACTGAACAATGATTACAAATCGATAGTTATGATAATAATAATTTGGATAAAGGAATACATAACTCAATAATATAAGTATAAAGTGAGAAAGAAGAAGTTAAACCAATAACAAATGAACATTTTTAACAAGACACGAGACCTGATGAACAAAAAATTTTGTTAGAGAAAATTATTCATTTTACTTTATTTTTTAATTATAACCCTATAATATATCACTATAGTGAGAAAATAAAAATAGACAAAAATAATTGACTATGAGAGCTAGAAAAAATATTTACTTCTAAAAATTATAAGTATATTAATAATTTGTTATTAATAAGTTAATAAAGAAATAAAAATGACGCACCATCAATATTATTGACTCAACTTATTGAATTGAAGAAATATATAACTTATTTTTTCTAAGAGAAATAACGAAAATTTGTATGGTACAATTTTATCAATGTTGGAAACACGCATTATAGTCTTTTTGCTGTTAGAATGCGATACATGTAATAATAATAGGGGTGCTAAAAGCAAAGGTCTATCTGACAATACAAACACCATGAAACACATGGACAAAATTAAATTTGAAACTGAATCAATAAATGAAAATTAGAATAGGATGCTCATATTTGATCAAAATCAGAATTCTGTATAATCAAGGAGTGATACTCAATTTACTAAAAAGGGTAACATATAAACTCAAGATAAACACGTAAACTGAATGGTTAATTCGTTTATAGGATTTAGATTTTAGGTTCATTTTTGGGTTTAGAAGCTAATCAAAAATTAAAACTCAAAATAAGAGCTTTCAACACAAAATAAAAGTTGTTTGAAATTTTTGTAGTTTAAAAATCCTCTTTAAACAATTATATTTTTGTGTTGTTTCCTGGAGGTTCAAAAAGAGAACTAATGAAATGTTTGTTAGAAAAAGAAATTTAATCTTTCGAAAATCTGAACTCTGGAAAGTATGTTTGTGGTACTTGATTTACTTTTCAAAAGATAACATATTCAAGAAACTATTTTTTAAGAAGTATTTTTAACCATTGTTTTTAAATCTTGCAAAATAAGTAGGTGGAACCTAACTTTAGTTATTAAATATTATTGAATTATTAAATATTAAATAATTCACTTCATTAAAATATTAAAGTTTAATTATTTTATTTATCATTACAACATTTTATTTTAATTATTTATTATGTTATAATATAAAAGAGACAATTTATTATATTATATTTAAATATCATCTTTAATTGATTAAGTTTATGGATAATCGATTAAGTTCTTATTTATAATAAAATATTTATGCTGAAAAACTCTTTGCATGTCAAAGTTACATGTAAAAGGAATTTTCGTTATTTTTTATTATGTTTTCGTTGCGGAAACAAACACAGGATAAAGGTTATAATAATACTTTTCAACAATAAATAATTTGTATTGATACTATGGTTTAAAATAAATAAAACACTTACAATCATAAATTTCACAAAGTTCAAATTTTCTCAAATTTTTAGAATTTTCTTTCGAATACAAATTTTAAATCATTTGAATGAAGTAAATATTTGCTTAGAAGTAATTCAAGGACCAATCATCCCTAGGATGAAATCTTACATCATTAAACACATTATTTGTTTTGGCAAAATGTTGATAAACAGTTCCAAAAATATGAAAAATAAATAGTTGACGGTAAAATTTATTTATATGTGTAGCATTTTAAAAATATTTTTTTAAAGTTGAAAGAAATTATTTATTTTAATATTATTATTTCGATCCTAAGATAATGCCATTAACAACTAATTAGTAGTTTTAGTAGTTTTAAAATATTATTTGCTTTATATATTAAAATTTGTCATAATTTTATTCTTAAAAGACAGTCTGAAATATTTAGAAAAAAATATGTAAATTATTATTGACCTCTAACTTTACGTGGAGTCAGGTATTAATATTTTTATATAATTGTAGAAAAAATATATAGCTAATTAGAAAACAAGATAAAAATAATTATCAAAAGAATATTTGTGCACTATACAACTTTTTCTTTGGTTTTGAAGGGGTGGTATTCATATACCTTTGGTGCCCTTTCGATTCAAGATATAGCCACTGGCGTGTGAGGTAGCAATATCCGTAAATAAGGACCCATTTTGTTTTATATTGATATTATTTTTTTATTTTTTATATTCCGCAGACATTTCAATAGAAAATTTTTATCAATGTTAATTTAAACATGTCTCTAAAATATATTTAACGATATAAAAATAATTTTTGTTGAAGTAAAAAACAGTGGGAAAGGGTAAACTAAGTTATTCATCACATTCTTCTATAGATTGAGAATCCATTAACTTATTCGTAAACAAATTAAATTTAGCTTGCAAAAATCATGGTTATTTTTAGCTAAAGAGATGCATTCAAATTTTGAGGTTGTATTTAATTATCTTAACTATTTGAGTTTGAATTTTGTAGATTTAGTGTTAATAAATTATTATAATGTACTTCTTAACATATCAAATAATTTAATAAATGTGATTTTATTTATTGTTTTTTTCTCTTGTTTAGTTGTATTTTTACTCCTTTTTCCAATAAAAGATTTTTAATATTAAATTAATAAATTAATTAAAAGCTAATAATTGTGAGCATTTAAACTTCAACATTTTTACCTTTTCATAAAAAATATTAAGAGAATATACAAAAATAATTTATACTTGTCTATCTAAAATAAAATAGAAATTTTATATAAACATTATTTCTATTTTTATATTATTTAATACATTTTTCTGGTGATATTTGTTCTTACTTTTTTTTCTCTATTGTTACATTCATTATCCTTAACACATCCACGTATATAAATTCATTGTACATTATGTCTTTGGATTAATGGGTCTATAGTTTTTAAAAAATGAAAGATTTGAAAAATATATTTATATGTATATAAATGCTAATAAGAATGTGTTGGTATGTAATAATAAAATATGCTAGTTTAAAATATGTAAAATGATTAATAATAAATAAATAATATGTTTTATAAAATTAAAAAAAAAATCTATAAGTTGAAAAAAAACAACATTTATTAAATTAATGAAATTAAATACCCTAAATTAAATACACTGGTGTTGGTCTCTTCTAATTAAACATTAATAATGTTTCTATGCATTCATTATATAACTGAAATAAAATAATAATCCAAATCTTATAATAAAGCCGTTCCTCCCCTGGTTCAACCTCCCCTACATAGTTCCAACATCTTGAACCCTGGTAAAAGCAACATCATTTCTTTTCATCCTACTAATTTTCTATGTGCAACTATGGTTTCATTTGTTTGAATCCATTCACACAACAAATCAATTAGGATATTCTTTGCGTCAAGTTTTGAAATTCTTTTGTACTAATAGAATACTTTTACCACATTATAAGAATGTCCATTGTTTTTTATCATTAACAAATTTATGTCCTAATTTGTTTACTTTATTTTTATCATTCTTCAAGAGTTTGAATATATCCTAAACAAAGAAAACATAACCATCATGTGCAAGTTTACAAACTCTTTAATTACTAATTATTTCAAAGTTTACTTGTGATAACATGTACATAAAACATACAAATTTATTTACATCAACTAGTCATAATTAACTTCTTTGAATCAATAATAGTTTTAAAATCAATCCATTGATAGATATTATCATTATTGCATTTGCAACTATATTAATTAATACATTTGTCATTATTTCTTGAACATTCATATTAGTCATTATTTTTTAAAATATTCATATTTTTGTGGACATTCTTGACTATATTGCATTTGAGTGGTGACCAATGTCATTTTTCCACTCTTTAATCTATTAAAAGTTACACATAATACTATATATATATATATATATATATATATATATATATATATATATATATATATATATATATATATATATAATCACACTAAATTTTGTATTTTGTGATTTTATGTAATAAAATAAACAAAACACTTTGTATTTTTGTAATTCTGTATAATAAATAAACAAAACAGGGTCCTCCCGAGCATGTCAATTTCTTTTTGATGATTTTTTATCAATGCAATTTTTTGCTAATAAAAATATAAAATATTGTGAGTTTTCTTGTTTGCACTAGCAATACTTACGAATTACCATTTGAAACAACATGTTCAATATTTTATAATTATAAAAATATAATATCCATTCGTAATTTTTTTCATAATTTAAAAATATTCAGATACTTGAACTGTAATCTTTAAGAAAATCGATTTGATACGGCTAAAATGAAAATTTTAAAACAAAAATTTAAATAAAGAGATTAATTGAAAGCAAGAAAAAAATTATATAAAACTTGTAAAAACAAGTAACTCTTAAAGTTTTTCAAAGAAACGTTGAAAATGAATGAACAAGATAAATGTAAAACATAAGATAAAGAGCAAGCAATTCAAATTTTAGGATAAAGTGAAAAAATAAAATAAATGATAAAAAAATAACTAGCTGAAAAAATAAATGACAATATATTATAAAATAATAAAGAAAAAAATTACAAGGAAAAATACAAATTATGGTGACCAAAATAAACAATATTAAAATGATTTGGATGCTTAAATTATTTGTTTGTCTAATTATATATTATATATTATAATATTTTGATTTTCAATTACTATCTTTAGTAATATTTGATGAAATAAGTATAATGCCACATTTATTCTACTACAATAAATATATTAAATAAATTTAACAATAATATCAATAACTCTAATTATATATTACTTATTTGTTTGTCTAATTATATATTATATAATATAACATTTTAATTTTAGTTACTATCTTTAGTAATACTTGATAAAATAAGTGAACATTTTGATTATAATGTTATAAATAGTGAGTTCAGTCAAATCACATTTATTGTAATGCAATAAATATATTAAATAAATTTCAAATGGTATAAGATTTCTGCCTTATCAAATATAAGACCTAAAAGTAGTTAAGTATAAGTGGTAAAATTAAAATACAATATAGATATTTTAATATCAAATTAAAAATTTTATATAAATAAAAAAGTTCAGTTATCTATATTTCATTTATCATGGAATTATAATTTTTTTCAAATAGAATTCATTTTTTTCTTTTTTTTTTCTCTAGATGTCTGACTCCGTCTTTTATGAAGCTGACGATTAGAGTCTACCATTGAACTTGTGGCAGCGATTAAAGCATAACTGTCCCATTAAAAATTTGTTTAGAGTAAGTTAAATTTTACTCATTTTTTCTTAAAGTGGTTTTAAAGTGTTCTTAGTTACCTTGGTACAATAGGTTGCATATTTATTAGTTCAATGTCTCAATGGTATAGTTTGATCATTAATCAAAATTTTATGGTGCATGTTAGACTATCATTAATTTCTAGAGCTCTTTTAGAAGTATTATACTTTCAACACAAACAGGGAAACTAATATTAAAAATATTCTATAATACACTAGGGTAGAGTATTTGATCGTGTGAAATGAGATGTAATTTTAATTTTAAATGTTCTCTAACACTGATAATGAAATTTTGTACAGTTCTATTAAATGATTGATTTTATGTTAATTGAACTTGTGAGGACAATGAATGTTTGAATGTTTAGTAAATAACAACTGTCTTAATGTGAGATGTATCTTTGCATGTTTTGATGTTGTGGATTGAATGAGATATATTGTTGTGAATGATAAAAATTGAGGTTATATATTTGTAACAATGTATGAGTTATGCTTGTTATGTGTATTAAGTTTTGATATTTATGTTTTAACAGAGATTCTCAAGTTTCACTGACGATTTAAGTCATATATACTAAGATATCAGGTGGTGAGAAGTTGACGAGATAATTCATACATTATAAGACTCGTAGACACTCAGTTTTGGATATACAAACTTACCCTTACCCTTTTTCTTAGATTTTTATGGTAATCAAAGTTTTGTGTGTGGGGTTAAATGTTATCTGGTAGTAGCCAACTTAATACCATCGTTTCAGAAGATAGATGATAAGTTCATGTATAGCTTTTATATGCGATCAAAAAGTTCATGTGTGAAGTTTGTAATAATTAAGATTAGTGCTTAATGTTGAAATTGCAAAAATTTGATATGAATTGTCATACTTTCCTATTTAAGGTATTTTGACTTTATGTTATAATAGTCATAGTTGTTTTTATTAAATTCTTTACGTTGATATGTTATATATTACTAATTTTTCCTTGTCCTCTTGATTATATATTCGAACTACAATTATAGTACCATGTACTTCAATAGATAGTAAAGTTGGAGCATTTGAGAAGTAATAGGAATTTTTAAAGTTTAATTTTTCATAATATACATGTGTGTGTTTTATTTTAATCCTGTAGTGACACTGGACACAGTATTTTCTTTAATTTACTTTTTATTCTTTTATTATTTCATATTAGTTCAGTTTTATTCATCACAATACATTACACTTATTTTAATTGTAAACTTGTAGTATTTTTAAAATATTTTATTAATAATAAGTCGAGTTAGATTAACTTCGGGCTATATAGATATCAACTAATATTTAAATAATTATTCTCCTAACATGTTTTTAAGTGATAATTTTTTGTTTTTGTTATTTTCTTTTTTAATGATTTCTCTTTTCACTTTTTAACAATAATAACAATAACTCAAAATTTTTTCTATAAAAAAAGGAATTTTGTTATATAAAAAATTATTTATTTATTACTTAACTTATGAATTGTTATCTCACACTTTCATCAACTTCTTTTCTTCTATTATGATTTTTTATAAAAAGATTTTATTATTTTCTTAAACTTCGTCTTTAACTTAGTTTTTTCTTAATCATGTTTACATGTCAACACGTTTATTTATATAATTTCATTCAGATTCAATTTAAAATAATATTGTCTAAATGGAAAGAATATATATTCAGATTATCAAAAGTCGGTGAGATTTTACGTCCTTTTGGAATTTTATTAACCTCGTGCTAGCTCCTGGTGCATTTCTAGATTCAAAACAAAATAAAGAACAAGTGGCATGATAATTTTTCTGTTTCTGGAATATATGTTTCGTTTTTTTCTCATTCTAACACATAATATTGGAAGATTTTTTTTTAACTTATTTTTCATTTTACTTCATTCAACTAATTAATTTCTTGAAGAATGGTAAAATATAGTAATCTTATAAATATAAAAATATATATTATATCACAGTACTGATAAAGCTAGCTTTTGATTAGAATGTAGGAGAATCTCACAGTAATTTAAAAATTTATGTCACTAAAAATATTATAATTTGAATTTGAAAAGAAATGGAGAATAAATTTATTTTATTTAAAAATTATAATAATTATCAAAATATTTAAGATCAAGTTATATCGGAAATAGTTGGCGGTTCTTATATTTTACATAATAAAATTAAGTTATTTAAACTTATATTTTAGGAAGAAGTTTTTATATTTTAAAATTAAGTGACAATTAATAAAATATATATATTTTTATTTAATTTTATGAAATTAAATAATTTTTAAATAGATTAATTTTAATTAAATTTGTATTTTATTATATAACTCATTTGAATTTAACTTTTAGAAAGAAAGGTTTTATTTATATTAATACTTTATTAAGGAATTCATATAGATTATATTTCAAGAATAATTTTTTATTCAAGTTTATATTATAAATAATATTTTTTTAATTAAAAATATTCAAATGTGTGCACTAATAAATATAAATTAGTTTGTTGTTATTTTTTCAAATGTGTATCTACTAAGTGACTTGTAGGTAATGAGACAATAATTTTATATAAGATAAGTTTTTATAATTATTACTGATCCTGGTTATGCTTAGTTATAGTCCTTGTCTAGATATTACTACGATGATAATAATTAAAAGACACAAGTGTAATTTGAATTTTTTTATGATATTTTATCATAATTTATTTAAAAATTTTAAATAATGTTTTAAATCAAAATTTAAGGAAAATAAGCTTTAAGTTTATATCTTAATAAAATTTAACTGATAAAATATAATATATAAGAACAATCTATTATGAAAAATATCAAGAGTATGGGATCACCATTGTAGCATATACTTTAATATTATTAATGTTTGAGAAATACATGCACATCATCTTAAGAGAATATTGGAGTGACCAAAATTAGTTCGATTGTAACATCCCAAAAATGTATATTGTTTAACATACAGTGAATTCAACAAAAAGAATCAAATTTCCAAAATAAAGTCTACACTCTTCCACATACTCCGGCATCTACATTTATATCTGCTCATGTACGTAGTACAATCATCGCAGTTTACAAAACAACAAGAAAAACAAGGGTAAGCTAGTGAAAATAAAATTTTATAATATAATCAATACACCCAAAAAGAGCAAACCATATTAGCTATTCACAAGAATTTATTAAAAGATTAACATATAAGTTTCAATACTAAATACATGTAAACAGAACAGAATATCTCAGTCATAAGAATTTCTTTAAAGTCTAGCATATCAAGTTTCAATACAAGTTTTCCGTTTTCATTTCAAGTACTCATGTCAAACGTCATACATAAAGGTCTCACATAGACCACATCAATACATATCGGCCACACATAGACCATATCACACATATAGGCCACACATTGACCTATCGTCTTCCTGAAAACCAATTAAGTATGCCCCTAGCAGAGACTAACATCTAATCCAATACCCAAGACTTAGATTCAGCAATTCTAAGAGAAATGATCAATCCAATACCCAAGACTTAGATTCAGCAATTTTAAGAGAAAGGATCAATTCAATACCAAAGACTTAGATTACCAGCGAATCTAAGAGAAATGACTAATCCAGTACCCAAGACTTAGACTGCCATTCGAATCTAAGAGAAAGGACTAATCCAATACCCAAGACTTAGACTGCCATTCGAATCTAAGAGAAAGGATCAAAGTAAGCTCAAACATCCAATACCGAGTATCGGTGTGTATGAACTCCCTCAGCTTCTCACCACCTGATATCTTAGTCTATGTAACTTAGATCATCAGTTAAGCTTGAGGATCTCTGTTAAACATAGGCGTGTTATACTTCATGTACACAAACAAGCACAACTCATACATTATCCCAAATGTATGGCATCAACTTCATTATTCAATCATTCACATTAATACTTTTTCAAACCACAAATCATATTATACAAGTATCTTTTCATCATCAAAACAATACTTCATTACTCAAAACACAGTTAAGTTAATCATACTAAGTCAAAACAAACAATCAAATTCATTAAAAAACAATTCCTCAATCAATCATGCATAAAGACATATTTTATTCAATAACTGATCTCAAACTTCTAAAACATTTCAAAGTCTTATCACAAGTCATATTCAATCCATCAAACAACAATCAAAAGTTTTTACATACTATTTTCTAACATCATTACTCAAATAAGGTCTATTAATCACACAAAAATCAAGATAATCAAACTTATTCAATGCTCAAGGACCAGTCAGACCTGCAAGAAAGACTTGAGCACTGATAGTCACATATTCAAGTCTTTATCTGAGTTCTATTTAAAAATAACTAAATAGTATAAAAATAAGTTACTAGCTTCCCTTACCTGGTGACAATTTCCCAAAACAATTTCTTCAAACTAGCTAGTGGCACTAACCCAATCTTTAGGGATCTAGAACAAGTCATCAGAACAAAAACAAATTTCAGTATAATCTTAATTAAGTTGAGAAGAGAAATACTTTTCTCAACTGTCCCTACTAAGATTGATGACAAAAGCCTAAGGAAAAACAGAGATTAAGGGATCTTTAGAGCAAATATGAACGTACTCTGTTTGAAATTCTAATCGGTTAGAAATGATCCTTAACTCCTCAGATACTGCAGGGTGTGATCAGATTCTAAAACAGATGATGTATGGAGGGAGAAAGTTAAAGAGAAAGAAGAGCTTGGGAGAAAGAGAGAGAGAAAAAAAGAGAAAGAAAGAAAAAAAATACGGAGATACAGGAACATTACATCGATAGTCTTGAATTACTTAATAACTAAAAACACCGAATGTAGGAGATATCAAACGACATCTCCCACCGTTAATTAATTAAGTAATATTATTATTATTTTCTCCCATCATGGGTTTATTATATGTTGTTTAGTTATTTTACTTACTTATTTTATATAAAGTTATATATAAAAAAATTAATAAAAATTTATTTAGGAACATGTAGATTTTTGAAAGAGTTAAAAGTTAATTAATTTTTTTATAAGAAATGACGGTGGATAAAATGCACAATGATTTATTTGTTCGAAAAAAAGAGTAGCATCAAGTAACTTCCTTTATCGAATTTTTTGTCTGAGAATCCAAATGAAGCCCATAACTCATACCAAATACATCACCAATGACAATGACATTTCATCGTATACAATACATGAAATCAGTTTAGGAATACACAGGCATAAATCTCTTAAAATTAAAATATTGTAATAAATACATAGTGCCAAAAGAATTGAAAATTGAAAAGCATAACAGGAGGAGGAGGATATGTATAACTCAGCCCACTGTTTTTGTTATCTGCTATTAAGGAAAAAAAAAATGGGTTGTTGATTTAGCAGGATTACCCACAAGACAACAACCTTAGCCGTTTGTCTATAAAGAGGACCGACCGAGCCAGCTGCACTACTACTTCCCCTTAACTTGTACAAATTCTAGATTTGGACCTTCCCTTTCTCCCACTGTCCCACAACCAAACTCTCGTAAACTCCAAGTTACCCAAGGGAAACAGCTGTTGCAGGAGAAAAATGTGGTTTGTGTACATTTGCGAAGAGCAAGAGAAAGAACTCGGGAGGCAACAGGCCCCTGGTTCCTGTCCTTTCTGTGGAGCCAAAGTTCAAGCCATGGATGTTGAGATCCAGTCCAAGCTCTGCTTCTTGCCCCTCTGCTTCAAGATCAAGAGAAAGTACTTCTGTACCCACTGTGCCAGGCGATTAGAGTTGTATTACTGAACCCAACCCAAATCCTCAACCCTCTCATCAAGAGAAAACTTCTTGTACATATACATATATAAGACTAGATTAGGTGCTTTTAATCTTAGTTTTCTTTCTCCTTTTAACTTGTATGTTTGGTGAGGATTTGGGTGGTATGGTACTGTCATGTTTGGTCATTGAATCAGTTAAAGATCAAATCTTTTCCTGTTTTTCCATGCTTCTCTCTTCCTCTCTCTTTCTGCATCATCTAAAGTTTCAATTTTTTGAACGATACACCCAGGTTTGGTTTGTCTAACAGTATAATGGCTACAGGAGTGTTGATGGGTACTATTTTGTTTTTCTTTTTTTTTCATTGTTCCTTGTTTATTTTTTTTGGGGTGTCAATCAAATCCATCGGTCCCAGTTCAGCACTTTTGAGATGGCCTTTTGTTTGAAGATTTCATTATGGTTGAGTTTGAAATCAAAGCTTTTTGTGTTGCTGGGTCTGAGTTACTGCATCCCTATGCAACTAAAATGATGAATGGTTCGAAAATGAATGGCATAAATGCATAGTGCCTCCCCTGGTTTTTCACTTCTTTTTGGTTTTCTTATTTTATGGTTTTCTGTCTCTCTGGTTTTGTTTTCGTTTCTGATACACCAATCCCTCTGAAAGTGACTCTGCAAAGATGATTCATAGGGAGATCCTACTTTCTTGCTTAAAACAGTAGAGTTTTTTTTCAGCCTTCAAAAGTTATGATAATGTGGTCTAAAATTCTTTTTTGGCAACAGGAATTTTTTCTGTCTTCAAAAACTTTGCTTTATTTTAATCACATCATAGAAAGTGAGACACTGAAAAATAATAAAAAGAAAAGTTAAAATTATTTAATTAAAATAAAATAAAATATTAACAAAATATTAAAGATTATGTAATATTAAAAATAAGTAAATATTCTCTATTGATTACATTTTAATATGTTATAAATATTTATAAAATAATTTTGATATAATCAATTTGTTTTTTGTTGTAGACAAAACTAATCTGTAACTTGTCGCGGTAATTTATAGATGTTTATGCAAAAATTTTAACTTATTTAACATTTTCAGTAATTTTAACTTATTTAACATTTTTAGTTTTTTATATTTTGTAATCTTTTTTATCTTTCGCAGAAAATTTCTTCTCTTTCTTGGCTTCTTAGTGTTTTCTTATGTAGCAATCTAATTAGGATTTGAAGATTTCATTATAGTGTTGGCGGGTAAACATGAAGAAAAAAATAAAGATAAAAAAGTAAAAGAAAGATGAAAAATAAAAATTAAACATTTAATTATTTAGTAGAGTGGACAAAAATAGATGCAAAAAATATATAATTTGATTGATTTAATAAAAAATATTAAAAGTAAAAAATAAAATTTATTCTTGCTCAAGAAATAAATATTAATGAGCTTTCTCTGCTTTCTTTCTTGACTATCTTCACTATCAAACAAACCATAAACACATCTCCTTTTGGGTGGGTGTGAAGCTGCACCACCACCTCATCCATTTTTGGAAACTCAGAACTGCTCTTCTGAATCAGAAAACAGCTTTTTCGATAACTGAGAGGAGTTTGGACTTACATATAATAAAACACAAAAATCTCACTTACCATTTATTTTCTAGTGTTTGCTTTTCTACAGCCATAAAAATGACCATTCCTCCTTAAATCATGTCATGTCGGTATCAGCTACGTGTTCATAATATCAGAATCTTTTACACTCAAACGATAGAAAACATTTTGATTAATTTGATAATTTGATTCTTTATAAGACAGACGGAATTTGAAATCCAAAAGAATGACAAATGAGTCTTGTGTTGTAATTTTCAGATTTCAATGAATTAAAACATTTTATTCATCAGATAAAGAGAAATAGATTTAGTTTTGTTATATATATATATATAATTGTCATTTCCTCTAAAAAACAGTAATACTTATAAAAATATGGATAAGGACGCGTAAAAGAGTTCTAGAAATTACTAGCTTTTTCTTGGGATTTGAATAATTATTTTCACATATAATAGAAAAGAATGACAAGATTGAAACAGTTAAAATATGATATCAAAATTAAGTTTAAACATAAAATATGTAATATTTTATTTGCTTATTTTCACTATTAAAAAATTTAATAGTATATATATATATATATTTCAGTTACATGTTATTGTCCTTGTTCCCATCCATATGGTCCATCTAAGCACTACTATATTAAAATAAACATAAATTTGAAAAGTACTTAAGGAGAGTAGTAAAAGTAATGTTATTCTCATTCAGTACCTAACTTCTGAAAGATATTATTTATTAACAATATTAGAGGTGTTTATGAACTTTTTTAGTGGCATATACGCATATACATACAGTGAAAAAAAAAATATATATACGTATAGTTGGAGTGTTGGGAGATACTGCAGAATGAGCGAAAAGAGGACAGCAGAAAAAGACAAAAGAGAATGGTTGTTTGCCAGATATGCAGCTTTGTCGTCTGCCGTAGAGTTTTTTTTATGTGAAAATGTGATTTTTAAAGCTAAGTATGAAAGGAAAATGAGTGTGCAGTTTTTGTGATGATGGAATAATAATAAAAATGATGTTACTAGGATTGGCCTGATAGAAAAGGTTATTTGTAATTTCTCGAGTTTTATGGTGTGTGTGTTCACGGGTGGATTGAGATGAGGTTTATGGATAGAAATATAGGACATGAAAATGAAAATAGAAAGTGATGGTGCAGAAGCAGGGACCAACACATGCATTAACTGTAAAATTGTACCTTCCTAGCACATGCTCTCTCTCTCTCTCTCTCTCTCTCACTCACTGTAATCACCTTTGTCTCTTTCTTTGTCATACTCTCACCCCACTGTAAGAACAGACCTTCAAACCTTTATACATACTTTGAATACAATAGTTGAGGGATGTTGTACTAACTTTCATTCATAAATGTTTCTCCTGTTCAATATTTGTGGCCGTGTTTATGAGTTTAATTTTTATTATAAAGTATAAACCTAATATTTGTAGAGAACAAATGCTAATTATAATTTATTAACAACTTTCATTCAATCTCTACAATTATCCAGATACTTTGTGGAGTCACTCCTGTAAACTTTAAAAAAAAGTTATAGAATGAAAAATAAATTTTAGATTATGTATATATAATTATTTATATCCTTTATTAGTATATTCTTTATATATTTTGTTGGTAATTCTATATTCTTTCCTGATGTATTATTCAAGGTTTGTTTTAGAATGGTCATAAATTGTAATAAACTTTTATTATGTTTTTGTTATTGAAGATTGTTTAAGTGTAATTACATAATAATAACTATTTTGAATGAAAATTGTTGTTTTTTTTATTAATATATACATGGATTATTTTAAGAAATAATTTTATTTTCTTGATTTAATAACTAAAATCCCTGTTTATAGATTTAATGATTAGGTTCATATCTAGGTCATTTTCTAATAGTTTGAAAAAACTATATGTTTCGCAAATATAAAATCAATAAAATAATAAATAAAAGAAAATTTAATTTAAAATTAGCAAGTATTCTCAATGTTAACTCACATATAATCACCATCAACCTAAAATAATATATATATATATATATATATATATATATATATATATATATATATATATTATCATTTATTTAAGAAAATAAATAATTAAGTAACTTGTTTTTTTATTTCAAAATAATTAGATATTTTTATGAACAATTAATTGAAAATAAAAAGTGATATAATTTAAATATATATACATATATAATTTGTGTACGCTAACAAATATTATGGATTATATATAACTGTAGGAATATTATATATTATTATAGAAGAAAGAAAAATACTTAAACAATACATTATAAATAATTTTGACTAAAATAATACATATAATAATGTAAATGTAATACATATTTTATTTATTTCCGTTAACACTTAGACATATGTGTACTATCACCAACACATTATCATTAACAGTTTGATTTGGCCGTTGTTAATAAATTGTTGTTAATAAATTGACATAACGTGATTATAAATGCGTTATTAATATAAGATGATTGTCAGTGTATAAAAGTTCTTAAAAGATGGCCAGTAGTAATAAATTGATCGATAAATTATATTTATCTTTCAAAATGTCTCAATTCAATCTTAATTTAAAAAAAAAAAACATATTTTAACATTTTTTATGCTTTTAGTTGTTAATAGATACTAAAATCATATCACTTAAGGGGTATTAGGTAAATATAAAGATTACAAAAAACATTATTTTTTTTATAGAGGTGATGAGTTTGAATTTCAAAATATCAAACATATAATTTCCTTCAGTGTCCGATGTATCAGTCACAGAATCCAAATCACGTCCTGTTGAATATTCTCTATAACCTTGTAATAGGGCCATGAGAGACAATAACGATGTGATTAATTCAATTAAAAGGAATGTTACGTGATTGTCTCACTCTCATTATAATAAAGGAAATTGATAAACGTATAAAATTATCTTTACAAAATGTCTACATTAAAATGTTTCATGTACTGTGATTTTTAAAATAAAGAGAATAGCAATATAGTTCCAATCTTTGTGTAGTAAAAAAATCATTGTTTGGCATACATTTAAACTCGCTTGAAAAACAAAGTTTAAGAAAAACAAACATTAGTGATGGGTTTAGTTTTGTAAACTTTCTATATCATGAATGTTAATCTTACGGGTAAGAAAGTATTAAAAAGGAACATTGAGAAGTAATAAATTGATAAGATTTTGGTGTGTGTGAAAGTTGCTTTCAGTGGTAGCTTTCGATGATTAGGCATCATAGCTGGCATCACTGCTGTTTGGGAAGAAGCCATTGAAAGACTAAGAAGAAAATGCTAAACTCAACTGCACATGTGCTGGTGTCAGTATTTGCAGTTACTCAAACAACACACTTTTCAAGATAAATAACTTAAAGAAAAACTTAAACAAGATAAATAAAAACTATATGTTAAGAACAAAAAATATATGTTTTCTATTTTTAAAATTAAATTTACAGAAACATCTCATACTTCTACGTACAAAACAATATATGTACTTGAGGACCTAAATGGAAATAGGTGGATCTTATTATCCTTGCAAATTATGGCAATAAACATGTTTTTCCATTTTTGGAATTTCAAATTCCATGAGATAAGAATAATAATACAGGTGTACCTTTTGTCGCAGAAATATGGATTCATGATCGAAACTTTCAGCAATGAGTTATTTGCCTTGTCCAAACAACGTCAAACTATTGAGTATTTTCCTTAATCAAAATCAAACAATAACATTTTTTAGCAGATAAATTATTTTTTCTTCTGGAGCAAGTTAGCACGTGACTCCCATCTTTCTGCTATATAATACACAAATTGAATGCGATTTTAAAAAATAGAATATATGTCAACTAAATATATATAATTAATCAAAATGAGTCCAGTGAAGTAATATATAATTCTTCAATTTTTAATTAATCTCTCTCTTGTCCTATGAGACACAATGAATCATTACAAGGTATGTGGAGATCTTCCTTTTTTAATATATCAATTAATTTAATCGAGCTTGCGAAGAAGGATGTATTAGTTCATGCACTCAATCATATTTTAATAAAAAACCATCGACACCTGTCATTACAAAACCTATAAAACTACATAAAAAAAATATATCTTAACAATTGTTTTATTTAAACAATATTGATTGAGTTTTTTTTGTCTTAAAACAATCACGGTCATTCGATTTATCAACTTTCGCCACGTAAACATTTTGAGTGTCATTGATTACTAAAAAAATGGTTATTATTGATATTAAACAAATACAAACTATTCAAGTTTAGTAATTGATGACTGTATAATTATGACTATCGTGTTTTTGACCAAATTTATAACATTACCAAACTTAACATTAAAAATATACAATTATATTGATTTACTATTGATATATTATTTACAAATTCTTCCAAATATATTACATTTAAAATAATAATAATAATAATAATAATAATAAAATAAACAAAACAAGCTAATTGAAATACATTAATATACATAATAATTTATCATTTCCACTATTCAGTCCACAATATTTATTTCACTCATTTCATAAACTCAACATAATTTATATAATTACAATCAGTTTATGAAAACATGCATCTACATGATATAATAGTTTGTTTAATTATTAAGTGTTTTCTCATTCTAATATTTAGTGATAGCCTAAATTATTAATATAATAGTTTTTGAAAATCTGTCTCAATCTCACATGGTTAACGGAAAATTTTATTGACTTCTCACCGCTACATACGTATATCATTATGGATATTGGTGGAATTTATAAATTTTTATGCTTAAAGTAACTCAATGATTATATTATATTCACAAACACAACTTTACACATATAACAATAGCTAATTCATCCTTCATCTCGGATCTTAACACTAAATTACTTGTAATTTCTTATAAATCACTCTCATGTGATTTAACGTTAAATAAGTCAACTGTGATTCTTCAAAAAAGTTTAATATATTCTCAAAATATCCATGTCTCATCATAATTCATTTAACATCGTATAATGCTTATATATTACTATATTAAATTCAAATAAATTTTCAGAGAGAATGATATGAGAATAAATTATTTTAATATCTTTCCTGCTTAATCAACTATCCATTATTTGAGCAAATAAAACTTAAAAAAGAAAAATAGTTGTTGCAATGTTTATCTCTCTCAAGCTATCATTTAATGTGCGAAATCAAATAACCAATGAGTGACTTATTTTTAAACCTTATGGGAGGACCATGAAATTATAATCATGGTGGCTAAATATTTAATTACTTTAAAAAACTCTATTTGAATATATATCAGAGGTACACTATGTTTTAAAATAGGTTAATAGTTTGGATAATTATTAAACAACATTAATTACATATATCACTACAAGAAAAAGATTGTTTAAAAACCAATTTTTAACTACCAAGTGAAATGGTTACTAATTGTGAACAAAATAGTCACCATATTAGAGTTTTGTTGCTGAAAAAGTATAAAAATAAAAGTAATGATTGAATTTAGTGACCAGTTAAATCAAATAATCGATATCTAACATTAACTACCAATATTTTAGTGACCTATACCATTAGATTATAAATTAATCTTTAACTTAATTGGTATACTCCTCGAGAGCAACTTCTTTTTTTGTTTAATCTATTGGGTTCACCGTGTAGAAAATATTGAAAAAATTATAATTTCATTTTACATTAATTATAATAAAAATAATTCCAACCTATCGTACTCTATTAAAAAAAGTAAACAAAATAAATTGCAAATTATTTGATTGAAGTGATATTGGATACTTATATTTCTTTGCTTGTTATTAGTATATTCAAACCAACACATAAAGTAATATCTAAACTACAACAATACACGATTTTCTAGCTAAACTACAACAATATATAATTTTCTATGTAAAAAGAAAAGGAAAACATAATTGAAATTGTTGGAGGGTATACTTTCACTTAAGATTGTCATATTTCTATCTTGCTTGAAAAACGAAATTCAGAATGTTACAAGAACTCGTTAATACATTTAAAAACAAAAGAAGAAATTAGTTTAAACAATTTATAACAACAAGAATTAAATCTTAAGTTTCAAAGTTTTGTTACTAAATTATGTATTATCATGAAGTTGTTAAATTTGGAAAGTAAAAGATCGTAAATCTTCCTTCTGCGAATTGATTTATTTTTTTTTAATCAAAACCTAATTCCAAGTTAGCTCACAATCTCTTTAAAAGAAAGAAACCAAAAGATCTAAAACATGTAAGGATAAAAAATTAGGTTCAACCTTTTTGATTCTTATATGAAACAAATTATTAGAATTTCCTATCTTAATTTGTAAAGTTTAGAAAAAAAAATCAATACCAATGTATGATTCTAATATTTTTGAAAAGGTAAATCAATATAAATTTTTATATATTTGGTGGTTGATAATGATAAATGTTAATCATTAACTTTTTATGTGACATTTTCATTTTTCAACTTGATGACTCAAATTAAACCAATTTTTTTTATTAAGATAATTTGATTAAAAGTAGAAGAATTTAAATTAAATCGAATTAATTACTTTTGATGTATTGCTTCTCTTAAACCAAATCAATTTAACTTGATTCATGAAAGCTAGAATTAAGATAAATTTGTCCTTAAAGACAGAAACTATGATTTAAATTTTGGAAATGCGTTCAAATAAAATTTTGTCTTTTCTTTGTTTGATGATAATACATGTTAATTATTAACTGTTTCAATGTCATGTTCCTTTCTTGATTAACTTTTGTTGCTGTTGTTTGATTTTGTATGTTTAATAGTTTTATGTATATTTACAGAAATAACTTTAATTTTTTTAGAAAGAATGCATTGATATTTATGAGAAAAACTCGATATATTTCATAAATAATTAACACATAAATTATGCAAGGACTTATGTTTTTGTGTGTGAAATTGATTAATGAATGATCATTAAATTTCTATATGTTTAAACATTTTGTTTTATTCAATTATATATGTGATGTAAGTGCATTTGTTTAAAATTTAAGTGGTTTATGACAGTAGGGTTAATTTGATGAGAATGGTATTTTGGAAAGACAGATAGTTTTGGACTTCAGTAAAAAGCTTATAATGGTATTACTATTTCACTCTTTATCCCTTTCAAACCACGGTTTTCTTATGATAGAAGGAAGATTAAGGTAAGGAAACTTTCTGAATTTTAATTTATAATTTTGATTATAAGTACTAGTTTGACTTTGGATCAGTATTATAATTGTGCGTGAGAAGATTTGAGAATTTAATTGGTGATTTACTAAATAAGTTAAATGCGTTGGGGTATTATGTTATTGAGAAAAAAAGTTTCATGATGCAAGTTCTTGATGCATTACATAAATTGTAGTAAACCATAATTATGAGTTGAGATATGCTTAAGTCTTAGAATAAATTGGTAGATTAATGTTTGAGAGGAGAAGTTTGAAATAACGGGATATGAAATAAATTATTAAAGAAATGGTTTGACGAAGAAGTTTTTAGAGAATTTTTACTTTATTATTTTATAAACGAAACTCAAAGTCATCCATAATAAACTTTTGAGAGTTTTTATTTTGTAATTGATATTAATTGATAAATTTGAATTTTTTTAAATAATATATATATATATATATATATATATATATATATTTAAATGTGACAAAATTTAGTTGAATAATATCGTTCTGGTGATTGTTAGTTATTAAAATATATTTGGTTATACTTTTTTATCCATTTAATAATGTATATAGAATATTATGGACAACACGTCAAATTGCATGAGCGACATAATATTAGTAAATAGAAAATCATTATTACTTAAGCATTCTACTACTAGTTTAAGCAATAAACATTCTAAAAGAGATATTGATTGCATCAACATCTTTCTTTCTCACACTTAAAGTTGTAACTGGACCGAAAAAAATTATCGTTTCAATGACCAGTTATAAGCCTCTATACATGTAAAACTAACAAAAATAATAAAAATTACAACTAGATTTACAAATAATTTTAATCATTTTTAACATGTTTTAAATCAATTGAAATATGTTTTGGTATTTTCAACTTTCCTTACCTTAATCGTTAAAGAATTTAGAAAAGTTAAAGAAATAATAACTTATCTTTAAAAAACTTAAGTAGCAAATCAAATTTATCACTACGCATCCGAATATGCAAAATTAATTTCTTTGACTCAAATATGATGTGCAATAACAAAATTCCCAACATACCACTGAAATTAAAAACAAGAAACTTGATATTAAAAAAATAGAAACTTATAAAAAAAATTGTGATGCGAGATTATCTTCTAAATTATATTCTCTAATTGATAAATAAAAAATAAAAAACTCATAATTTCAAAGAAAAGTTAGATGTATATATTTTAGAAAAATCAAATGTTTTATATTTAAAAAAGTAAAAGTAATTGATTTTGTATCATATATATATATATATATTTTATTTAAATCTCATTTTCTCATTAAACTTATAAAATTGGTCCGTATGAAGTATTTTTGTCTACTTATTATTATTATTATTATTATTATTATTATTATTATTATTTTTAAATAAATTACTATATATAATCACTCAATTGATTAAAGTAGGTAAATTTTGTTAATGTTCCCATATTAACATTACATTACAGTCAACTTTGAAAGAAAAAAAATATTTCTTACAAAATGGCAAAATAAAAATTAATGACTAAAAACATTTTTAGAACTTATCTGTATATTAGAAAAAACATTATGTAATATATATATAATTTAGGGTTTATTGGCCCGTTAACACTTAGCAGCAGGAGAAGGGTTCTGGTGAAACCCTAATTCAACCCTTCTTCTATATGCAGGGGACTAGTTAGGTTTCAGAAAACGGAGTTGAAGAATACTCTGTTTGCGCATGCCTGATACTCCACCGGGTATCAAAGGAAGCTCTACCATCTTTGTTTTCACCCCTCGCCAAGTTTTGTTAAGCAACCAAACCATGAAGCACACTGCTCAGAACGGAACTGCAAACTCCAATCGGGAACCAATACTTCTCCTTCACCAATCCGTTGCCCGTTATTTGGAACACTGTGGCTTCTCCAAGACGCTCAAAAAATTTCGCTCCGAAGCGCAAATCAAGGTCAGTTACATAGCCGAGTTCTATGTTTGAACAACTTTTAGTTAGATATTTCACAAAAGGACTGTAATATTATGCCATTGATTTTGTACTTCTTTTAACTCTCGTTCCGTGGTTGACGGGGAAATCTTTGTTAAATCATGCTTGTTTTCGGCTCATACAACATGATTTTAGATTTGTGAAAGAATCTGTAATCTTCTCACTTTTTTCTTCTACAAGTGCTTTTGGTAAAATTTGTCACGAAACTGAGCTTTATATGCTTGATGCTACGTTTTTACCAGAATTCCTCAATGTTCCATGTTTTTTTATTCCGTATCGCTTCTGAGTAACAGATTTCATGCGACTGGGTCTTCATTCAGTGTTTTACTTTGCTGCTTATGCTTGTGTTGCAGAAAAATGATTTGGAGGGATCGCCAGTTGATCTAGAAGAAATGTACCTCAAGTATATAGAAATATGGTAAGACTAGTAATGTTAGCTTTGCGTTGTGAAGTAGTTATTTACTTCGCTTTGTCAATAATACGGAGAATGGGTGCTCTCATGACTGTGAAAGCAAAATTTAAACTCTGGCCTGCAACATTCTTAAAAAGGATTTCAATATATGCCTTTACGGATATAACTGTAAACCAACTAAAATATCATTATGCTAATGTAATATTGTTGCTTTTGAAGAATACAAAAAGTGTTTTCTTGTTTGAAAGTTTTCTTAATAAAGTTGCTTTTGAAGAAGTTCCTTTTGTTAAAATTCTGTTTGACCCAAATGATTTTTTCCCTGTTGATTTAGTGAGATTATCTAGAATATTTCCTATCTTAAAAGAAAGTATTAACAGGAAAAAGTACAATTGTGACTGTCAAATATCTTCCAATTCATGAAAAGTAAAAAAAGGCATAGAATCAAGCTGCCAATGAAAAATGTGTATATCATTTATTACTGTTAGAACGGATGCCCTTAAAAAACTGCCTAAGTCCAAACTATAGCTCCAGGAGAAGATGTAGACTAAATCATATTTCTTGTATAAAGGCATAGAGATGCCCCCTGAAGATTCTGTTATTCTGCTTCATTTAAATACACTGCTGAATCCTATGAACTTCAGATTCATTCATTTTGTTTCGTTATTATTGTGAAAATTCTCTAAGCATACAATACAAAACTATTCCTGATATTCTTTGAATTCTGAAGCTGGCCCCTGTCAGATGTTACCTGTGAGAATCCATGTTTTGAATGAACGTGGTTATTACAAATAATTTGAAGAGGCAGTGCCACTCTTCTAATTTCTGATGCACCAATTAGTCTCTGAATGAATGATGTTTTGTATATTCAGCTGTCATTTCTGTGTCATTTGTATCTCAATTGAGTTTTTCCTTGTTTTATTTTGTCTCTTTTCAGTGGCAAAGATGCCAAGGCAAATATCAATGATCAAAATGAGCAAGGTAAGCTTAAATTCGTTGGAATTTTTTCTTGTCTTCGTTACTTCCTTAGCACGGTTAAAATTGTTGCATTCTGACAGAGGTCGTGGTAAATATTGGAAATGGTCTCATTACTTGCTAGGGCATGTTATGTACATATACCCTCTTAGAATCCCACACGAGAGCCTTGGGCTCTGGGACACCCTTTTATTGTCATGACTTTAAATGCCTTCGTATCTCATTATGTTACTTCCTAAGCTCTGGCAATTGAATCTTTACATTGCCTCTTCTGCTTCTGGATAGTTGCAGATGTGCCGGACAAAAACAAAGAGGGTAAATCCAAGGAAAAGAAGAAAAAGAAAAGCAAGTTAGTTTCTGAGTCCCTTGCTAATAATGTGGAAGACAATCAATTGGAGTCTGTTACTACTGTTGCAGATAATAAAGTAAGCGCTGATGTTTCCACAGATGCCAAAGTTACTAATGGTCCTGAGACGCAGAAAAAATCTAAGTCTAAGTCGAAAAAGAAAGACAAGCGAAGTAGCCAAAGTGATGAAATAGCTCATACTGAAGATCCCAATGAAACTGTTTTGAAGGAAGAGAATATTGAATTGTCAAGCAAAGAGATGACACACGAGGAGAAAAAAGATTCTAAGAAAAGAAAAAGATCAATTTCTGAAGAAAATGGTCAACAGGTTGCAGATGTAAAGGCAGATGAAGAAAACAAACGCAGAAAAGTAGAAAATATAAGTTCATCTAAGAGAGGAGAGAAGTCAGCAGCAAAAAATGCAAACCAGGGAAATGATTTAAATTCTAATGAAGAAGATGTTGTGGCGAGTGGTCAAGTAGGTGGTGATCAATTACAGAAGGCCTCTAAGGAGCCAACCAATGGAAACTTTGAGAACACTGGAGAGAAATCTTCTGTACAGAGGTCTCAAAAGAAACAGCAAAAGGGATCAGTTGAGGTATGCTTTAACCAATGGCTATTCTCTATATATGTCACTGTCTGCAATATAAAGCTCCTCTGAATGAAACTCCATGCTTATTTTTCTATTGTTTTAAGATAGAATAATCCATTTACTTTTTGCATACTGGCCTTTGCCAAATATGATTGGTTTGAGTTAAGTTAGCCTTATTTCTGTTGAGGAAATATATGCTCTTAATAAAGAATCACATCATCAATCAATACTATGAATACTCTATTAGACTTAACAGAGTCTAAAACTTAGGTGTTGTTCCAGGTTGTGGTGTAACTTTAAATTGAAGTTTAGCGTTGTAAATTCCTGAAGTTTGTCCAAATGCCCGTAGTTTACTATGTTTCCCATATCTGCTATCTGTCTGTCCTTTTTAGGTTGTTTGCACTGATTAATTTGATGTTTTCTTTCATTCTTTGCCTATGATTACTGTATTCTCCAATTTTGGTTTGTTTAGTTGTATGAACCTAAAATACCAGTTTCCCTGATGGTGGAATTCATGTTTGTGATAACTGTAATTGCAGCAGAAATCCGTGAAGGTGCCATTTCAGCGAGTACAAGTTGAAAAGATACAGTTTACTGATGAGAGGCTTCAGGATAACTCTTACTGGGCAAAGGTATGATAAATTGATAGTTTTTCACTTCTTTTTTCATTACATTTGGTGTTGTAAATTTCACCCTTGTTGCATTCTCCAACAAATTGTTACTGGTGTATCCGTCTGCAGGATGGTGCCGAGAATGGTTATGGTGCTAAAGCAGCAGAAATTCTTGATCAAGTTAGAGGAAGGTTTGTGATTTCATGAGGAGTGATTTTTGGCTTGCAAGTTTAGCGCTTTTACGGACAGTATAAATTATTCACATGGTTGCATTAGTTCTACTTTAGCTTAGATTTTCATGTTATGCATTGTGTATAATTAGAATTGTCATTCAATTCTAATTTTCTGTTCAGCTCACTCAATATAACTGTTTAAAAGACTGAACCATGCCTTTACGCACAATATCTTTAACATACACATTCTATAACTGTCTTTTCTCTCTGATTTTTGTATATTGACATCGAACTTTTTTCTCTGATTCAGGGATTTTCGTCATGAGAAAACCAAGAAGAAACGTGGAAGCTATCGGGGAGGCCTTATTGATTTACAATCTCACTCAGTAAAGTTTAACTATTCTGATGAGGAATGACTGGGAAGCATGTAGAATTCTTTTGCCTCAATTTTTGTGATATGAAATTTTATGATCGGGGAGAATATTACAGCCAATAGACATTGGTAGCTTGTGGCAAACAAGTTTATTTTCATATGCATGTTTTCGTTGACTTTTATGCCTGATAGATGTTCCCTAAGGAACGAAAATTTTTGTTGGCAAAATGAAACATCCTTTGCCCGAATTTGTGATAGTAGAGGGATGAGATATTTATTTGATTTTCTATTGTGTGGTTGGTCGAGTGTCGTTTGCAGGTCAAACCTTGATGAGTTGAAAGTGTATCAGCAACATAATTTTTGGTGTGCATGTCAAATCGTGATGCTAGACGAACTTCAATTTTAAATTATGGGTCAACTATTTTTAATTGTAAAGTAACATCATTAAAAAGGTACTGTAGTCAATATATTGAGAATGTATAAATATATTCTTTTCGATTTATCAACAATTACTTTATTTATTATAGTATTTCAAGTACAATTCAAATAGTATATGAAAGAAAAATTAAAAGTAGAGTAAGCATTACCAGTTGATTCCTGTGAAACTAAATTTAAAATGTAAAAGGAGTAAAATTTATTTTTTTAAAAGGAAGTGTAGTACGGTACGAGATTTAAGTGGTATTTTTAGTACTTTAAAGTATAATTTTTTAATGTTAATTAATAAGTACTTTTTTAAATAACTTTTATGTTCGTTCTTCGTTGTATTAGGTTCTAGAAATTGTATTTTAATTATAATGCACATAAACTAAATCGTGTTTTAAAACGGGAAGTTATTTTATAAACTTTATTTAATTTGTTTAAATTTTAAAACTAAATTAAAAACTCTGTTAAATTGACTATTCTACCTGTAGCAGTTGAGAATTTTGAGAGAAAAGAAAACAGTATTATAATACAGAATAGTTAAAAAACAATAGGAAGTATAAAGTGGGTATTCCTTTGATGCCTATTTTCCCCACCCTTTTAGTTGCATGTATGTCCTTTTTCTTTTAATTTAAACAATTATTAACAGTTAAAAGCATTATTTTTTTAATAATGATGTGGCATAAATGACTATTTTGTTTTATTTCAAAAAATGTTAGTATTCGAAAAATCTTTCCACTATATCCTGCAAAAGATAAATAAAGACACAAAACAAAGCTTTTGTTTATTTTTAGAATAGGATTGGTACTGATTATTCTAAAGAGCTTAGTTAAGAGACAATTAAACGTAATTTAATAACAAAACACAGCTAATTACATAAGATATCATAAGAAGAGGTGTAAACAATCATCTTTCACAATTCAAACCCTGAATATTAATTTTGACAGCACAGCAAGAATTTCAGAAGACAGAACTTGAAAGTAGCTACACCTTTTTAACAAACAAAGTATATGATAAAACGCGTTTTAATGTACCATTTGTTTAAAACAGAAAATGATATAAAGTAAGCTTTAAAAATTCACATGCCCTTTATATGCATATATCTTTTAGTGCCTACGAAGGGTCATGTTACTCCTTAACGTTGGTTGGTTTTGAATAGCTAATGGAAAGAGAAAGGATTTAACATGTGAAGAAATGAAAGATGATTGGATGTGTGAAGAAAAATATGAGAAACGAAGGCATGAGAGAATACTTTGAGTGTATCTGCAAAAGAAAAATTATGTAAAAATATAGCATAATTGACTATGTTGCTAAAATCATGGACAAATATGTATTCTTTTTATGAAATAATACGTTGTGTAACACCCACAATCAAATAGGAGACTTCATAATCAATTATGGCAATCGACAAAAATATTATGGATGTATTTTTTTTTTAATTTTTATTACAATAATAAAGAATTTAAAACTATTAATAAATAAATAAAATAATTAAAAAAATAAAAAATATGTTTTATTCAATTTTTTGATGAAGATGTCCCCTTATTTATTATTTTTTTTTCTCTACCTAACAAATCATAAAATAGTATTTCTACTTTTGTGCATATTGCTTAACATGTGTTTCACTCCAAATGAGGTTTGTGGAAAAAGGAAAAAGAAAAGGAAGAAAATTAATTAAATAAAAGTGGAATGAATAGTCTATTAAAAACTAGTTCTTTTGCTTTGGAAAAAATTTCAATGATAGGAACGTGGTTGACTTCATATTAGTGAGGTCTAGGTTGTCTACAAATCTAATCATATACTTTATTTTATTCGAGAAAAATGTAACTTAACTTTATTCTATTGTGTTAGTTTTATGAGTATATTTATCATACTAGACTAATTAATGCTATGCTTTACTCAACTTTTTATGGTTATAGTTATTCTAAAATCGAATTTTAAAATAATAATATAATAGAAGTGATTTTATATATTTAAAATAGTATGAATAGTCACTTCATATAATAAATATATTTTAATTTTAGTATAGTAAAAAAATTAGTTATATTATATAAATTTTAATTTTGTTAATTTTTTTAAGTGTGATCGATTCCTTGATGTAATTAAACAAATGGTTGATTTGGTCTTTAATAATTGTGTGTATTTGTTAAAAAAATAATATTAATATACAATTAATCATGAAACAACTAATTAAAACTGTTGTATTTTTTGAAGTGATGATTCAATTTATCTATCCTATAGTAATTGGTTTAGAATGAGAATAATAAAATGTAAAGATGAAGTTATATGAAATTGTTTTAATTTAATAAGTGGTATTAAATTTGATTTTTAAGTATAGAGGTGCATTAAATATTTAAACATACTTTAGTAGGACTATGTCTAGTGAATGATTTTTGTGACTTATGTAAAGATATTAGTACAAGAGAGAACGGAAAACTAGTGGTGTGCAGTTTATTTTCAAAATCTATTTTTCCATCTTTTCTTTTATGAAAGAGAATAAGTTTCTTATTTTTTTTAGAATTTTTATTCTAATGTGTTTAATTCAGTTTCTTCTTTCAAGGAGAAGAAAAAAAAAAAATCAATCTGAGATAGTACCATCTGAAAAATAATTTGGTTGTTAAATTTAACTATTATGGGATAGGTTTCTAAAATTCCACTCAACAATCTCTGGGGTGGTATACACATTAAATTTAGTGTGATTTAATCTATGAAATACTAATTGCATTGTTTTATAATACTCCTTCTGTATGCATATGACTTTATAAATTATAGTTTATTTCTTAATCAAAATAAAGTTATAAAATACAAGATCACTTCATACTAAGTTAGAATAGAAACCTCCTGACTATTTTAATATTTGACATGCAAATAAAAAGAAATAGATAATAATATATTATAATCATGATAATAATGATAACGACAATAATAATAAAAAGTGGAAGGATAATAGAAGTATGCGATTATAAGGTGATGATAATAAAAATGATAATAATAATAATATTGGATATTTAAGAATACCTAAGTAATCATCATACATGATAAAATAATTATTATTTGAGAAATAAATAAAAGATTAAAATTTGAAGAAGGAATACCAAAATTAAATCAAAATTAGTAACATTTAAAGATTCATCTTCAATAATTGGGATTATGTTTCTATTTATACTAAAAACATAGTAAGATAATTTAAGTTAAGAGACTTGTCTATAATCAAATGTAAATCAATTTGTCATGTATCATTAAAAGTATTATTCAAGGATCATTGATAGATATGGTCAACGTGGAGATTATTTCAATCATATCATTATTTATATTTTCTTTAGCAATAACAATTGTTATTTTCTCATTATTCTTCTAAAGAGCATGACTATGATCCTACCATTATGAATGTTTGAATAATTCAAAACTATGATCTTTGGTGTTTAAAGTTTAATTGAGATGAATAAATTTATAGATAAATTTATCAATATTGTTTATTGCTTTTTATTGATTACTAGTTAATGTTGTAACTGTTTCGAAATTTCCAAACTCTACATGCACAATATACTATATCTTTTCATATTTCTTGCATAAAATCATTATTGTTACAAAAATATTTGTTTAACATCTTTAGCCTCTCAAAATCAACTATAGAACTAACGTTAAACAGGATATCTGTTAATCGATGTTGAAATTGACATGTTGAAACTTTCAACATAAGCTAATGTTAACATATATATATTATTACATAATCTATGAAAAAGGTACCTAAGTTCTAAAAGTTTAGATCCTCATTTATAACATGCCTCTTGAGCTCTCAAGACAAGATGGTTGATGATCTTTAAATATATACAAATAATTGTGAAAAAATGAAGTTAAACTTAAACTCAATTTTATAATTTTTTTCAAAGCTTAGTAAAGAATTTCTTTACATGGTGTATGATTGTATTAGTGCATCACATTGTAACCACCACATGATTCCACACTAACCACTAAGTTTGTAACTACTTTCTTATTTATTCTACTACAACAACCTTGACATTACATGATAAAAATGATATTAAGATAGAGATGTGAAAATAAAAGGAAAATTCAATATTTTATCTTATTGTCTTCAAATTCAAATCTCATTAATAAAATAAATATACTACACTCATATAATGTAATAGAAAAAAATAAAAAGTAAAAAAAAAAATCAATTATAACAGAATAGGATACATGTTTGTGTAGCCTAAGGAAAGTAAATTGTTTAAATATTTAAGATATCCCCTAGATTCAAATTAAAAAAATAATAATAAACGATTAAAGAGGAACTAGAATATCAAAGCTCGTGTATCTATGCCGTGACTTTCAGAAGTCATTTGTCAAATTACCGTGAATTTTCCGTGGATACAATTTTCCTCTTGGAATATAGAATACAAATATAATATAGCTAGTTTCTTCAACGACTACAATGCCATCTGCATCACACTATTTATGAACAATTGAGTGTAACGAAGAAGACAACCCAATTGTTAATCTAAGTAAGCATTATTCTATAACATTCTTAAAATTAATGTCTATTCTTCGTCTATTTTTTTATATTCTTGTTCTTTGTTCATAATTAAGATGCATTCTCTTAATCTATTTATCTAATCTTTTTAAGAAGAAGATTTTAATATATAATTTGTTAAACTCTGATGTTATTGTAAAAAAAGTGAAATTTAAATCTAATTTAATTCTACAAAATTGATTTATAAAATAAAATTTTCACACATTTATATATTATAATTTAATTTAATTTTTAATTAATATAGATTCTTTAAGATATTTCCCAAGTGGGTATTTGGGAAAACAAAGAAATTGACATTGTTTTAAAGATAAGCTCATATATATTTGATTTACAGTTTTATAGTCTCATTAACTATATAAGTGTTGATTATCATATATATAATATGTTAATACTTTACAATTTTATTACTTGGTAACTTCTGGCAGAATCGGATATTATAAGATTTTGTATGCGTGTACATGAAGTTGTCAATAATCATACATTTTGTACAACTATTTTGTATGGTAAATAATACTTTTAATTGATTTAATAAAATTGGTTCTGGTATCGTATTGATAAATAATTTAAACTCTAAATCTTTCTTACAAAATTAGGTTTAAAGCGAAGATGGTTCTCACTTACATATTTTTCTTCATACATTAGTTTTTCAATAATAATGTGCTCCTATGTTAATAACAAAGAGTGTACTGAATTTGTAAAATGTTATTAACCTTTGTTAATATAGGAGATTAATTTGCTAGAAAACAAGGACGAGGGAAATTAAAATAAAAATATTAACATAAAAATATTTGCTTAGAAATAATTGGATAAGGGCTTGGAAATTGCAAAGAATTTTCAGTGGTGTACTAACTGGTCGTGACTAGTTTCACATGGGGTCTGTCCTGTCTGACAAGTTCTTTTGTCTCTAAAAGCTCAAGCATCCAACGATAATGAAAATGAAAATGAAAATGTGAACATGATGAAAATAAGAATAAGTGTTTTAGGTGAGTTTCTTTAAATTTTATTGAAGGGATTGATTTTAAAGTGGCAGTAATTTCTATTTGCATATTTCAAAACAGAATAAGTTATTAATAAAATTCGAAAATGTGAAATGTGAATATGTATTTAAAATTTATTAGCCATTAATACTATTTTATTGTAATTTTAAATAATAAAAATCTTAATTTAATGTTATTGTTAGTATATAAAAAGTCTCGTATTATATCAGTTTAAATTTATAATTAATTTAATAAATATTAATTTTTACCTTTTAGACTCTTTTATATTAATATAATATTGCTATATTTTATATTAATTGAAAAACCAAATTATATTTAACATAAGAAGAACTAGAAGAAAATAAAGTATCTAAACTTTTGTTGAAATATTACACAATTGTTTTAAGAAAGAAAGTTTAAAGTGGCTAAATTTAAATAAATAAATAGAAACAAGTCACAAGTTTTAAATCCTTTTTTATATTTACATGTTATGATAAAATTGAAAGAAAAAAACATTTTTTAATAAATCATTAGTTTAAAATTTTTAAATTATATAATCTACGAAATGAATAATTGATAAATGAGAACAGCATTACTAAAATATATTAATGTTATAATTATCAGAAGTATAAGTAAACATAATAGTCCAAAATTTAAAACAGTGAAATAAAAATTTTAAAAAAATTACATAATAAATATTACACATGAAAATAATAAACAATATCATAAAACAAAAAATGTACATCTGTACTACACGGATACTATCGAAGCACTGTAAAATTCTATTTGGCGCGCGGACACTCAGTCATGTTTCGTACATTTAAAAAATAAATAAATTAGAAGTTTAATTAAAATTTAATAAATTTAAACACTTATAATTAAATTTTTGTTAAAAAAATTATTTTATTGAGTGATTAAAATATTTTATTTTTGTTCTTAATAAATTACTTTTGTATTTTATCTCTAATCTACTGGATCATTTTTTTTTCTACAATTTCCTATAGCTCAGCAACCAAATAATTTCTTTTTTCCTTTAAAGATGAGATGATTGACGAGTTAAAAAAAAATTAAAGGGAATAAAACAAGTTGAGTAAAGACTTAAATATGGAAAAATGAAAGCAACAACTAAATTATGTAGTTAAAAGAAAATGATAAAATCAAATTAAAAAATATCTTGAATACTTAATAAAATGAATTATGATAAGGTGATAAAGAGTAAGGTAGGGATGATAATGGAGTGGGTGAGTTCCATTTTCCTATTTTCTTTTCTACACACTCTGTTACAGAAGTAAGTACACTTTTTTTTTTTTTTTTTACTTTTTT
>Ga0209700_102841_pt1 | contig 34388 bp, 21 predicted proteins | sample SiratroredBW_FD_187528 | JGI IMG/M metagenome (GOLD analysis project Ga0209700, IMG submission 187528) | Root nodule microbial communities of legume samples collected from California, USA - Siratro red BW (SPAdes) (version 2) | ecosystem: Host-associated > Plants > Roots > Nodule | place: USA...
TCCATTGGCTCAGCATCTTGCACCTACTAGACTCTTTTTTTTTTGGTTCTTTCTGTAATATTTGATCATTATAGTTTTGAAGGCTCAACTTGTAAAAAGAATACAAAATAGAATAAAAAGATCATATGATTATTTTCATATCTCTGTAGCTGACATCATCATTGTTAGATTTTCTATGAGGCTTCCACTGGCCACTAGTGGGTTATCAACCCAGTTAAGCAGTGCATCCAGATCCACTATTATCGTATCCATTCATCACCAACATTGCTGAAACACCAAGTTTTTTCCTCACTATGTTAAACTATCCTAATGATTACTGCCTAAAGTCATTATATTTTAAAGAAGATTCTAATATCATTTTCTTTAGTAAATCTGACATGCTTCTTCTTTCAATTATTTGTTCATTTCTAGCAACATCCATGAATAATTTTTGTGTTTCAAGCGATACACATATACATGTCAGATTCGTGTAGACCATGTTAAGATATTATCTGATTCACCATACTGCATAGATTTGGAGTTTACTTCTCTGTGCCTTTGACATTACTGTTTGAATGTGGCGTGTCAGAATAATAAAATCATCCTCCCAGGCAAACCACAAAAAAAAAATAAAAATGAAAGGTTAAATTAATTAGTAAATTATTGAAGAATTTCAAAATTATTAATAATTCCTGTAGACCATCTCAATGTATTATCTAATCTATCATATTGGATTGATTTGGACTTTACTTTGATGTTACCGCTGAATTAATTTGGTGGGACACTAAAATATCACCCAGGTAGTTAAACCACGAAAAGGGTTAAATTAATCAGTAAAATATTGAATAATTTCAGAAATTCTAAATAATGGTGTATATTTTAACTAAATAATTTATAATTGAAATTTAAAATTTTAAAACATTTTTTAATTTACATTATAAATTTGAAATAAATAGAACATCATCTAAAATCTCTTAAATAGTTAAATAATTTTCTTATTAATTCACCCTAGTAATATAATCTTTAGTCAGTCAATTTGAATTTCTTTAGGAATAAATTCTTATGTTTTTAAAATTTACAATTAAAAATTAGGACATATAATAGCACATATCGATCCTTGATCGTGGGTTTTGAGATATTATGAATACGATGTCTGAAAAAAAAAGTTTAATTCACGATCTATTAACAAAACTTTACTCCATAAATCTCATTAAGGAATTTAATTATAAATTATACATTCGTTTGAAACTCTCAAAACATTAAAAGAACTTATTCCTTAATTTAGAATATAAGAAAAAAAGAAAAAAAATAATACTATGTGGTTTAATTGAAAATGTAAAGAAAAATAGAATAAAGTTATAGGAAAACGAAATGTATATTTATAATCAACTAACTCAGTATGCTAAGTTTATTGGTACGATATTAGAGTAGCATGAAACATTTTAAAAGGACTTTTGTTTGAGGTTAAGAAATTAAAAGATTTTTTTATTAAAAACTATGTAAGAAGAATGTATTAAAAATGATAAAAAAAGCGTATATTTTTTTAATTCCATTAAAAATTCCTTTACTTCCAATATTTAAAACCAATTTAACATTTATCTTTTTAATAATGAAAAAAAAAACTTTTCAGACCTTTTCTTTAGTTTATGTTGAACACGACACGTTTTTTTAGGTGGAATAGGAGGGAAACACATCTCTCAACACATTGATAATCAACAATAAATAACAATAGAAATAGAGAGTAGGATAAACCAATCATTTTATTATTATAGGTAATATTTATTCCAACACAATCAGTATAAAATAAATTTAAGATTTAAATCTGTTCTTTTTCTCCCTTTAATATTAATATCATGTTTTATTGTGAATGTTTCTCAACAGAAGCGTCCCTAATGGGAGTTAAGTCAGTTACCGTTACCGTTACCGTTACATTGTGAGTCTGGTGTTTATCCAACAAAAACAAAAGGATGAAAACAAAAGACGTGGGAGATTCAGTGTTGAAATAAGGTAAAATGAAAGGAAAAAAAAGAAACGAAAAAGGTGTTGGAAGCAGCTCCACCTGATTTGTGAAATTGAATGCGATTGAAAGACACGCTGCACTCATGGTACACCAGAGACACCTATATTTTAATCCCCAGAATCGTGGGGGCACACACAAATTAAATGCCATTTTCTTTATTTATTTTTCTTGAATTAAACAATTTTTTAATTTAAATTTAATGCATGGTAATTTCTGTAAGAATAAAAACTCTGCTATGATTAGTTATTGGATATGGCAGCATGAACTTGTTTTACATTATCACTGTTATCTGTTGAATTAAATTAAAGTGCAGATACAGCTACTTTTTTATTTTTTATTTTCCTTGTTTCTTTATTTTATGCTCTTCTAGCTTTTCTTACAAAAAAAGCCTCCTTTTCCGTTTCCCTGCGAGTTGCTTTGTCTTATTCCCTCAGCTACTGCCATCACCACCACACTCTTTTCCCTCTTTACCCTCTTCTTTTTTCTCTACTCTCTTCTTATTCACATATTCACATTCAAAAAACTCCGTCACTCCAATCCAATGCACTACAACATCCCGCAAAAATCCCACTTTGCTTTCCTATCTCTGTAGATCTGAACCTCCCGGGATCTCAAAAAAAACCGCATTTTGATTTCTGGGTCTTGCCGTTTGCTCCATTGGGTGCTCCCAAAGGCATTTTTTTTTGCGAGATTTTGGTTGTTGGCAGAGCAAGATGGGGTCCAGTGGCAGCAAGGCCACGTCATCATCGTCGTCTTCGGGGAGTTTCAGGAAGGGTCGATCTAAGGGGCACAGAGGGTTCCCGTCTTATTGTCTGGGAACGTCGTCTGGATCTCGTGACATTGATAGTGACGACCAGGTAACAGTAACTTCCTTGGTTTTTCAAACTTTTTCCATCCTTTTCAATGTTATGTTAATTGAATTTTAATTTAAAGGGTAATTATTTTCAAAATTTTCATTAAGCTTACCTTTTTTTTTTTTTTCATATTTTAAAATCAAATATTAGGTGTTTGAATTTTCTGTTACTTTCAAGGGTATTTGAAAGCTAATAGCTAATGGTTTTGTAATTTACTGGTGAGACTCCTAATAAATCCATTCTTGATGGAAGAGATGGCATAATTTAGTAAGGTTTTTGAAAGATGCAATAGTATTTATACAATAAGAAAACAACTAATTCAGCATTGAATTCCTGATAAATGGAAGGTACTGGATAGTCTGTCTCGATTCTTCTTGTAGTGTGGTTTATACATCTGTTGGGGACTCTCACCAAGTGCCAATTGGTTTTAAGGTGAAATCTGAAATGTGGCAGAACCATTTTGGTAATTGTCTATTCTGGTAGGCTTGTTTGTTTGATGTTAATTGGTTTTAAGATAAAATAAAGATCGTATGTTATGTATTTAGAGATGTGAGTTCCTTAAATGCACTGTGATTTTGTAACAACTTGCAAATTTTAAAAATTTTGGTTGGTGGTGTATTAGGACTTTCTTAACACCCATGCCTCTGTCTTCTTATTAGCCTCATTGTCCTACAAGATCTTATTTTGTTTTTAGGCAATGACATGCCAGTAAGTTTGTTTTGAAAGTAATATAATGAAATAATTTCTCTTCCCCATTTGTACTCATACATTTGTTTCCTTGTATCACTGTCATGTAGTGAAAAAGTTTTGGAATTGGTCAAGGTTTTTTCTTACAACTGCCTAACTGTAGTTTGAAACACATGCTTTAGGTTTGTGATCAGAATAAAGTAAATGGAGATGATGTGACATACACCAGTGGCAATGAAATAGACTCAGATGAAGGGAAGACAGAGTCTTTTAGGAAGGTGAAATCAGATAAATCTGATGAAGTGCCCTCTAACATTGACCTTGAGGAGTGGCGTCACACTGCATCCAGAACTGGTAGCAGCTCTGCACATTCTTCTTCAAATCAGTCCTTGAACCCCTCAAGCAGGTTCCTATCTCGCTTCAGCCTTGTTCCTGGTAATATAAGCTTCAGACTTAGCAGAACCACAAGTTTGGGGTCATCTAGGCCTTGCCCGGTTTCTTCAACAAGTCTTTCAATATTCAATGGTGAAGATGAGCTTAGTTTGCATCCAGGGCCTCCTGGTAGTTTGATTACTAGAAACGAAACTCAGCATCGTAGTGATTTGCTCAATGCATCTTTTGTTAGTCAAGTGCCTATGCAGTGTCATGAAGAAACTTCTAATGGTTTACGACCTAATGCCCCAGCATCTGTTTCACATGGTAATTTGGTTAGCGGTCGCCCACTTTCTTCTGTCCAGGATGTGGTTAGAGATGGAAATGGTGCAAGAGAAGTGCCTGATGTCAACATTTTTTCTCCAAGAATTCATACTGACACTGAAAATATTGAGACTAGGCATACAGATAGACGAAATGGAGCTCGAGAACCTGTTGAACGTAATGTCCGTTTTAGCCGAACTTTAAGCGTTGGAAGGCTCCGTGACAGAGTTCTCCGCCGATCAGCATTGTCAGACTTCACTCTTTGCCCTATACAACGAGAGAGAGAAGTAAGAGATGCTGGTCAAGAGAATGGAAGACGAGTGGGGGATAGAGACACAAGAGTGTCATCAACTGGTCGTAATGCTTCAAATTCTTCTACACCTAGATATCCTCTACCCAGTACACCTAGCTCCTTGTTTGGCATCCAAGACTATGAAGTTGAGACTTCACGGTCTAGAGAAACTAGGTATCAGGATCTACTGGAACATAGGTCCAATTTCCTGGAACGGAGAAGAAGAATACGGTCCCAGGTTTGTGGAATTTATGAAATTTTTTTATCAACAACTAACTGATGGCTGATAATATGCTTCCAAACCCAATAATTCCCTCATTATTTGAGGCTTTTGAAACAACAATAGCAAATCTTAACACTGGTAGTTTTTTCTATGGAAACATCTGTGTATGTTCTCTTTCCCCATCCCTGGAATTTGTTCATTGCTAATTATGCAAATTTTAAATGGTCTAGGTCCGTGCTCTTCAGCGGTTGGGTAGCCGGTTTGAAAATCTTTCTGGACATGACAGATCATGTATCTTATCTGGTCAACATAGAAACGGTCGTTGTGCATGCAGAACCAATAGTCGTGATGCCAATTCAAATGATGATACCAATGCTAGAGCTAGCATATCAAGAATTGTTATGCTAGCTGAAGCCTTGTTTGAAGTGAGTTTAATGTGCTGTTTATCTGTTCTGGTGGCCATTCATTATATATTTATACAGGTTGAATATTTGTACATATTTTAATTAGGTTCTGGATGAAATTCACCAGCAATCTGTGGTTTTATCTTCTCGCCCTTCTGTGTCATCTATTGGTTCCGTTCCTGCACCCAATGAAGTTGTGGAATCCTTGCCTGTCAAATTATACACAAAGTTGCACAAACATCAAGAAGAACCTGTACAGTAAGTATTCGAGCTCACCCTCCTCCCATTGTTCATTCATTTTCTTAAATGCCTTTGAACTTTTTCTTTTTCTTGTCCACTTTCATTTCCATTTATTTAGTATAAGTTATTCCCTCCTACATCTATCTTGTGTGACATGTCTGACAAAATTTAGAATGTATGCAACTTTTCCTGACAAAGATTAAAAAGTAGAAAGCAATAAAAATTACTGTTTAGTCATGTCTTATGATGCCACACTTGATTCATTTTAATATGCAATTTTGGATGTTGTAATGTTTACACGATTGCATAAAAATGTTAACTGATACCAATTACTGTGAAATTTTACCTCCAACCTCTACCAGTTATTGTTGTAACTTGCTGCACATCATGACTGTCTTCTTTTTTTTGTCGTGGCATGTGACCTTTATCCCCACTTTTCCTTTCTTTAGTCAACATGCTGATGTGCGTTTTATTTTTAAACCTATTTAGTATTATCTAATTAAACTTGTTTAGCATTTCCCTAGCATGGATTATACTAAACATTTTTCCTTTTTCTTTTTGCCTTTACTTTTGCAGATGTTATATATGCCTTGTGGAGTATGAGGATGGAGACAGCATGAGAGTTCTGCCTTGTCATCATGAATTTCATACTACATGTATAGACAAGTGGCTGAAGGAGATTCACAGGTATGTGGGTACAGGGATTTGATGTCCTTTTTGTTAACTTAGGATTACTAAGACTAAAAACTTAAAATTTATATAAAATTTTCTGTTTTTACATCTTTGCGTTCAAGCACTGTGGAATCTATCTAAAATGGCACAGAAAGAACATAGATGACTGAGTTTTACGTGTATTTTTTAGACTAGAAGCACCCCACGGAGTAAACTGTAAAACAAAGCACGTCAAAAAAACAGCAATACTATATGATGCTAAACGATGGTGGTGATTGACAAAACTGACTAAATGTTGTGCGGTCTTTGAGCTTTTCCCATGTTTTCTTTAACCTATTCAACTTGTGGTCCAACCACCATGATATTCTGTGATGAATAATGGAAGATTTGGATGCCCTTCTGACATAATGATGTTATGGATTTCTACCGTTTTTAATTCTTGGCAATTCATAAGACCCTACTATAATAATTGTTGGAATTCCTTTGCATCTTAAAACTGAGCTATATATGTCCTGATACCATGTTGTCCTCTATTCATGTGATCATTATGTTAATATCTTTACGTGCAACTCATGTGCTAAAGATGCTTGGAAATGTGTATCTCTTTAACTTTTATTATATTATACACAGGGTGTGCCCGCTGTGTCGAGGGGATATCTGTGTATCTGATTCACTGCCAAGGGAGAACTAAGGTGGCCAGTTGTTGATCAACATCTTCTCTGAGATAGTCATTGCACCTTTGATTACTCATTGCACATAAGCTGATGTGACACCATCAGAAGAAGCACTCTAATTGTTGTCAATGATTATTTACTACAATTTCTGAATAAACAAATCAAACCATGGTAGAAATAGACTGACCTATTGGCTCACTACCCTGTAGGAGAACATAAAGCAAAACAAATGGCCAAAAAAGTGGGCTGTGGTTTTGTTTGTTGGAAATTTTTTTCCAACATGTTTCAGAAAAAGGTTCTCTTATGATATATCCGACATCCTTTGTTTTGCCCCACTTGTTAAACACAATTTGGAAAAAAAGCATCAGTCAAATGAGCACTTTTGGTCATCCATGTAACTGCAGATTGGCGCAGCATCTTTGACTGAATCATTCCCTTTCTCTGTAGACCAGTCAACCAAGTGGCTTCAAAACAATAAGCAGTGGTGCATGCGTGTGATGATATCCCTTTTCCACTTTTCAGAGGAAAAAGGGAAAGAAGCATTTGAATTGCCGTGTAAACTGAGGGAGACAAGTTGTAGTTGTCTCCTAACAGACCTGAAAGACCACCGTCTACACTCATTTGCTGTACAATTTGGTCTGTGTCATGTGCTTTGAATTGTTTTGTCCCTGTTCTTCCCATGCATGATCATGATGCAGGGTGCCTAAAGGATCATTTACTTCAGTTTTGGATCACTCACTTATATTGATTGATCTGTCAATTTTTTAATATTTGCTTACTATTTTTATAATTTTATATCACCGTATATTAATGCATTTTCCATGTTGCAGTGTCACTCACTCTTCTCAGCCTTCTTAGATCACTTTGCAAGAATATTATTATTACTATTATTATTCAATGCAAAAATAACAATAGTAATGAATTAAATGACTTGATTTTCAAAAAAAAAAATATGTTTTGATGTTTTATTTAGTGTCTTTCGGTTAATTGTGAGCAAAACTATTATCTTTATTAGATATTAGTGCAAATTCAGACACTACTGTACCTTTGTCTACCTTTTTTATAACTATAAAAATTGTTTAATATAGTGTTCACATTTTTATGATTATAAAAATAATTAATGCAATTAAAAAATTATTAATTATAATAAAAGATTGTAAAAGAAAAACGGTTAAGAAATAATGAATCTCCTGGTATAGGTAGTTTAATATATAGTATTTATAGGTAGTTCAATAAGATGTTAATTTGTTGTTTTGATTGAAGTGTCAAGTTTGAGCTGAATATATAATTTAAAATTAAACACTTTTATACATAGTTTATCATTTATGTTTTCATCCAGTAACATTGTTTTATGTAACTGGTGTCTTCTACGAAAACACTGGTTTAGTTAATCATTTCTGTTTTTTATGTTGTAATCCTTATGTCTCTCTGCAGTGGTAGTTCTGTTAGATCAGAAAATTAACTAAGATCAGAACATAAAAGCTTACTGCTATAATGATGAGATTAAAACATAAATTTTAAAGTAAACAGATTATGGAATTGTTTAGACAAGTGGAATGCATAAACAGTCCATTGGTTGGTTTTGCGATTTGCGCATGAGTGAGCATGAGTTCGCAGGTACAGTAGTACAGTGTTGGTCTCAATTCAAAACAAACACAGAGGTTACAGATTGGTCAGTATCATACGTGTCACTCACTCATTCAAACCCGAACAATTTTTCATTTCCAAAGTAATTGCTGGTTCAGAATGAGTAAGGCCATTTCCTTTTCCAAAGTAACACCTGTTTTATTTTATTTTATTTTATCTTAGTATCATTTCCTTTAAAATTATAATTTGACATTTTAAACTTTTTATATTTAAAATATACTTTTGTTTTATTTTAGAGTGGTAATTTCATGTGATATAAATATGCTATATTTTGTAAATATAAAAACAGTTGAAGAATGGGAATTATTTAGAAAAAGCGTTGAGAAATGAAGGCCCAAGAAGGAGGTGGAGTGGTTTACGTTGGGCCAGAGGGTATCAGAAATCAGAAAAAATAATGAGAGAACGGCGTTGAGTTTAGTTGCGAGAGGAAGAGTGAAGGTGAGAAGCGTCAACACTCAATTCTGAAGATGAAGAGCGTAAACGACGACGTTTCCACGCAAGATCTTGACCCTCAGAGCGACCACAGCTCCGATTACTTAGCTCACCCTAACTCTAACCCACACCCTCACCCTCACCCGCGCCGCCCGCGGGGTTTCGCCGCGGCGGCGGCGGCCACCACCAATTCCGTCGCCAAGGGAAAGAAAGAGAGAGAGAAGGAGAAGGAGCGCACCAAGCTCCGCGAGAGACACCGCCGAGCCATTACAAGCCGCATGCTCGCCGGCCTCCGCCAGTACGGCAATTTCCCCCTGCCGGCCCGTGCCGACATGAACGACGTACTCGCCGCGCTAGCGCGTGAGGCTGGTTGGGTTGTTGACGCCGATGGCACCACCTACCGCCAGTGCCCCCCTCCCTCTCACATGGTTCCTTTCAATTCTCTGAAAATTTCACGTTTGAGCTTTAATTAACTCATGATTGTGGCTGCTTATTATTGAATACTCCAATTTGTTGATGGTTTGAAGTTGAAATGTGACCTACTGTGACAATGTGATTGAATTTAGTTAGTTGCTTGTAGTGAGATTGATTGAAAGAAAAATTGAGAGAATAAGACAGGGTAAAATTTATACTGACTTCTAATTACAAACTTCCATATCCGTTAGATTCTTGTGTTTATAGCAATTACTCTAAAAATCTTCTAAAGTATGCTTTATATTTGGTTGACAAAGTAAAAGCATTTACACTGAGAGTGCATGAGCTCATGCATATTAAAGCTGAGATGTAAAATAAGAAAATGAAATGAAATGTTGGGATGAGAAGTGTTTTGTTGAGCTAATTTTAAGTTTTTCATTTTGTGTAATGTAATGAGTTATGCTGCAGGGGCCATTTGTGGCTAAATCAGTTGAAAGTCAACTCTCTGGTGGTTCTTTGAGGAATTGTTCCGTTAAGGAAACGATTGAGAATCAGACATCTGTTCTTAGGATTGATGAATGCTTGTCGCCTGCATCCATTGATTCTGTTGTAATTGCTGAAAGGGACTCGAGGAATGAGAAATATACAAATGCGAGCCCTGTCAATACTGTTGACTGCTTGGAGGCTGATCAGGTGATTTTGATGGCTAATTCTAGTGGATTTATGTCATATTTGACGTTGATTTTGATATGCACTAGCTATGGTTTTATTGCCCTTGTTGTTTTCCTTGTCTGAAATCTGAACAATCAACTAAATATAATGGGTATAATTTATAATGTGATTCTACATCTACACTACTGAGTTTTCTTGATATACCGTTGATTGATGATTGTAAATTTGACATTCTTCTACATAACTCTTTTCATGGGCCAGATTTGCACTCCACTTGCATATTGTTTATTTTGTATGTTTGTTTTTAACCCCGACTGATGGGTTTAAATTTAATTCAAGATGGTTGTGGAGCAGTATTTGAAACCATAAGCTTGCTATTATTCTTGATGAAGTATTGTATCATTTGTTTGTTCTATTTTTTTTAATCAAAATTCACCGATTTGGAACACTTCTGTTCCTTTTGGAACAAGTCACTGAATGAGTTATTAAGTTACGGTTTGCCGTCTGCAGAAATGAAAAAAGTCATGGAGATAAACTTATATTTAGAATTTTCTCTTGATATGGAAGTATTTTTGCTTGATATAATGGTGTGTGAAGCTCACAACCATGGGGACAATATGAGTGTCAGGATAAGTAAAATTGACAATGACAATACTGATATAGAACAATATAGAAAATAATCATTACAACTGATACTAATTTTGCAAATATCACTTCCTCAATGGCTTTGTTTTGGTTCCTGGTATGCTATATAGTTTTTTTAATTGAAACTATATTAGTCTCTGTAAGTGCTTTTAGCATATGGGTAACCATTATATTGAGCCTTATATATGAGCAGATATGATCCAGGACAAGCTGATAGTGTAATTTATTGATGCAGCTTATGCAAGATATTCATTCTGGGATGCACGAAAATGATTTTACTGGCACACCATATGTTCCTGTTTATGTAAAGCTTCCAGTAAGTGTTCTCGATTTGCTGCTTGCTGAGTACCTAGCTTTGATCATGTTTAATTTCTCCATTCTAGACAACAAATTATAAATTTACAACTTTCATTTGTTTGTCCTATTTATTACTTTGTTTTCCTTGTATTTGATTGTAAGGTTTCAAAAATTAGTCTTTTATTGCAGGCTGGTATTATTAACAAATTTTGTCAGTTGATTGATCCTGAAGGCATTAAGGAGGAGCTAATGCATATGAAGTCTTTAAATGTAGATGGTGTTGTTGTGGATTGTTGGTGGGGCATTGTTGAAGGCTGGAGCCCACAGAAATATGTCTGGTCTGGCTATAGGGAGCTTTTTAACATAGTTAGAAAGTTCAAACTGAAGTTACAGGTATTATTTTACTTGCTCATATAATCTTATACATGCATAATGCATTGATGTTCTTTGAAAAAGAATTATCAACCACAATTATGTTTGTGCTATGTGTACTATGTGGTGTATTTCTGGGAGCAATAGGTCGAAATATCTATTTTCTTTCGCAGTCATTTGGAATTTGGACTTTTGATCATGGTTATTAGTATCGTAAAATTCATGATACGACTAGTGCAATATAAGTGTGGGTTGTATATTATTTTAAGTCTGAATTGTGTAAGAGTTGTGCAAATTGTAAAAGAATTGTGTCTTGCATGCAAATCATGCAATTCTTCCACAGCTGGTCGTAATATCTTTCTGTCCAATGTCCATCCTATACCACCTGGCTGTTGGGGCTGGAGCAGTGAATTTTGTGGCCAAAATTGCAAAATAAAATGGCCATTGAAATAGGCCAATTGCACTGTAATGCATTGTATGGCCTCTGTTCCACTTAAACTGCACTTGTTTCTGGTGGGTCAAGAGGGAGATGACCCTCAACCTTAAAGTTAAATGACAGGATACTGGGTTTTCTTTTTGTTTTTTAATTGCAGAACTTTTATATTTTGGTTCCAAGACAAACACCACCAAGATATAACTTTTGACTTTGGGGCATAAGTTATCTACTGGGCCCATGTATTCTTATAGGACTTTGTAATCTCTTTTAATCACAATATACAAAAGATCTAGATTCCTTATAATCAAGTTTTATTTTCACATTTAAACAAAGATATTCTCTACTCATGACATTTTGGAAACTGAAAAACTATTATGAAACTTATATGTTTCTTTGGTTGCTATTTAATTTCACAATGCTAATATACATGTGTATTTTTTTATGTTATATTGCTCTTAGAATTATCTTTTATTATGGATTTTGAATCTTGCTATTCATGATTCTAAAAATGAGCCTTCGGATCCATTATTTGTATCCCAATTCAACCACCATGCTTTTGATATATGTCCTGCCTATCAAACACTTGAAACTAGTAAAAAACACTAATGATATAATATGGAACAGAGAATTTCAGGATGAACGGATGTTGTCAACTCTGACATCTATTTTAGATATGGAAATTTAAACACAATAGCTAGTGGATGATTTTATTAATATTATTCCTTAAATAACTGTTTCTTCAGTATAATTCGTAAGACCATGCTCTCGCTACCATAATATTTGAAACACCATTTAAAATATGTCTTAGAGGTTTGTCTGATTGGATGCGTATTTTTGTCGTGGGAATTGGGAACCATCTTTGAAGTTGTTGGAGAACCTTTCTTGATGCTTATTTAAAATTCTGAAGGTTGTTATGGCATTTCATGAATGTGGAGGGAATGATTCTAGTGATGCATTGATTTCCCTCCCACAATGGGTTTTGGATATTGGAAAAGACAACCAGGATATATTCTTCACAGATCGTGAAGGACGGAGGAATACTGAATGCCTTTCTTGGGGGATTGACAAAGAACGAGTTCTCAAAGGCAGAACTGGAATTGAGGTATGAAAATTTCTATCACTACTGCTAGATTCAAAGATTTTATATTCACGTCATTGTTAAATGTCTGTTAGCCACATTGACATACTAATTTCCAGTATAGTTGTACATTTCACCTTATTAAAAAAATAAAAGAGCAGTTCTTTCTACTTTGTGCACAATTCTATGTGGTCATATAGATTATATTCTTTGAAGTATTCTTCAACTGAAATCTACTAGTGTTTTCATTTCCTGTGTTTGTTACTGATTAGCCTTTTCTGAAAATATGCAGGTCTATTTTGATATGATGAGAAGCTTTCGGACAGAGTTTGATGACCTGTTTGCAGAAGGTCTGATTTCTGCTGTTGAAGTTGGACTTGGAGCATCCGGAGAGCTGAAATATCCTTCTTTCTCAGAAAGAATGGGATGGAGGTATCCTGGTATCGGTGAGTTTCAGGTACCTCATATTGTGGCCTAATTGCAAAATTGTTGCATTATTCTGTACCGGTAATAGTGTGCGTGCTATCATATTATAAAGTAGTCCTGTTTCTGTCTCATTCTATGGGCAGTGCTATGATAAATACCTGCAACATAGTCTGCGGAGAGCAGCCAAATTACGTGGTCACTCTTTCTGGGCTAGAGGACCTGATAATGCTGGACATTACAATTCTATGCCGCATGAAACTGGATTCTTTTGTGAGCGAGGTGATTATGACAATTACTATGGACGATTCTTCTTACATTGGTACTCCCAGACATTAATAGACCATGCAGATAATGTTTTGTCTCTTACAACCCTTGCTTTCGAGGAGACAAAAATAATTGTCAAGGTAATGTTCCTGGTATATCAGTTCTTTCTCCGGTAGTTTTGTCTAGATCGTATGACTGAATTTGGGTGATGTTCGTTACTGGCAGCATTATCGGGGTCTGCATTATTTAGATTGAGTTTGGTATATCCCCTTTTAAATTGCGGTTGCATTTACTACACGTTTTACAGTTAAGAGAAAAACTTTTCATGGAATAAATGTTAATGGTATATAACTCCTTACCTGTAAAATATAGAATGTGAGTGAGTAAATAAAAAATTTGGTTAAGAAATGGATATAGTAAAAGCCAAAGGGGAACCGAGTGAAACCTTGTGAGGAAAACTGGTAAATAAGATAATATCAATATCTGAAAGGAAACTTAATTTTAGAATTAACATTTGACACAGATTTCAAAAACTAACAATAGCTATGGAGTTATATCCAAGTCTCAAATGTAATATCATATTTCTGGAATCGTTCTGCAGCAGGCCCAAATGGATCATGTTGATATTTGAGAGCAGCATGGTATTAGACTACAGGATAAAAGCGAGAGAGGATGGAAAATAAAGAGTGATAACCGTAGTCTCACATGGGGGTTGAATTTAATTACTATCTAAAAGAGGAGAAAAATCACTCTATAAAATTTACTTTCGTGCAGAACATAATTTTTCTTGAAAAACATCCTTAAATTTTTTCCCACACTTAACCCCAAAAAACCAAACATAGCCTGAGAGTGAAACTTTTATGATAGCATTTATTAATTACAACAGTGTTATTCAGGCCGTGGAAGTTTTAGTTCTATTCTGCAGTGTGGTTGTTTATTTGAATTAAACCAAAGTCTGTAATTCCTTTAAATGTTTCAACATGTCTGGCCTCTGACTACAATCATTACCAGGGTTAATTTGCTTCTGATGCATATTTTATTCAATGAAAATGGCTTGTTAAATTATATTTGGGTTTGTGGGCAAGTAAGAGATCAGAAATGAAGATTCGATTATCCAATATATTAGGAAAAACCAAGTTTTAATTTTTCTCCAGTTTTTTTTCTTAAGATGTTTTTGTCACAGGTATTTAACCTTAGGAAGCATAGTCATTACATCTTTAAAAATCATAACCTGCCATAGAAAGTACAAGTATATAAACTGAAACTACATTTTCTTCAAAGTGACAATGATATCATGTAGGTTCCTGCTGTATACTGGTGGTACAAGACTCCTAGTCATGCAGCAGAGTTGACAGCAGGATATCACAACCCAACAAATCAGGATGGGTACTCTCCTGTGTTTGAGGTTCTAAGAAAACATGCTGTCACCATGAAATTTGTCTGCTTAGGGTTCCATCTCTCCAGCCAAGAAGCTAACGAGTCATTGATTGATCCAGAGGGTCTGAGTTGGCAGGTAATGTTTTTCCTATGTTTCTGATGACAAATTTTTTAGTTACCTGCGTGAAGGCAGTAGTGTTGCTTGTTTAGGTAGTTTGCAGAACTTATTTTGGTGGACGATTGGTCCCAAGGATGTTTTTATCTATTTGTTATGAATGACCATTGTTTATTTTATGTTTACACAGGTGTTAAACTCAGCTTGGGATCGTGGGTTGATGGCTGGAGGAGAGAATGCACTCCTTTGCTATGATAGAGAAGGGTACAAGAAATTGGTTGACATGGCAAAACCGAGAAATGATCCTGATCATCGACATTTTTCATTCTTTGTTTATCAGCAACCATCTTTGCTGCAGGCTAATGTTTGCTTGTCCGAATTGGATTTCTTCGTCAAATGCATGCATGGTAAGGACTCTTGAACTTACTCTGTTCTATGTGAGAAGTATTGTGAGGATATAAATTTCTCTCACTCTCAAGGTATCGTGTATAGTCGTCTCATATAATTTTTTAAGTTCATTTAAATAGGTTTTTTGCCCATCTAAATTTTGAATGTAATCCTTGTAAAATAGGGAATTTTGATCTTTTTACGAGTTGAAAATAATTTTTTTAAGCTCCAATATCAAAACTCGTCTATTTCTATGGAATTAAAAATATATTTAAACCTTTCAAATTTGATATAAATTATGTCCAAAGTATTGATGAAGTTTCCTAATGAAACTAAACTTGTTTTCAAGCTGGCTTCGTAATTTCAAAATCTGTTATCAAGTTCTATTATTTATCTTTTCAGCAAATACTTTCCATCTAATTCTTATTATAGCTAGCTATTCCTGCAGGTGAAATGACGGATCTGTAATGACTGCAAATTAAAAGTTTTAACTGTAGGCCATTTCATGGGGGTAAATGATCTTATGGCAGTGCAATGCCATTTGTAACAATGTAATCTATATATAATAATATTCATATAATATTTATAGAATCACATAGCCTTAGGAGGTGGCCTAGTCCTCAAGCAGCGGCGTACGCCAGAGTTTAAGGCATTCCAATTTCTAATCTTTCTAACCGATAAAATAGGCAATTATAAAATGTGATTAAGGATGGTAATATTTTGTTAAGAAATTTGTTAGCGATAATAAAAATCATTTTAGTCTATCTGTAGTTTGTCTATACATTTTGGTAATATTTTTATTATTATTCCAAATGTATTTGGGTGGTTCAGAATCTATTCAGCTACCGCGATGAAAGTATATTCGGTTAAGTTATCTGATAACAATGCGTAACAGAAGGCCCCAGGTAAGGCTTCAATTCATGGGCGAATCTTGCATGGGGAAAAGGGAAATGTTAAGATATTTTCGAACAAGGGTAGCAGATGCGCTGTTGCTTTTTGTGCTTTCTGAAACTTCCATTTACATAAATATATACTGCTTTAAAACTGAGTGATTTAAAAAATTAGGTCAGTATAATGTGCCATCTGAACGTAATATCAAGTGCTCGCAAAATAATGTAATCAAAGACAAGATTGAAAATGGAATCTAAGCAAATAAGCTATCAATCCGATCCTTTAAAGAAATGTCATACAGTTGAAGCAGCGTTAGGGATAACCCTGGAAAATTACTGGAACACTCGTCTGTGGAATATCTGGAGCACTATCAAACAAATGTATGGCACGTTCAACAAAAAAATTAATAAATGAAATGACAACTGGTTATTATCTGCGCAATAACTAGTTCAAGTCTCTTTGTCTTTCCATTATAACTGCCCATTTTGTTATTCAATCGTTACCCTCATTGTTTATTTAAGTTAGAGAAGTTTATCCTCTGCCCTCAACCACAGATCCACTTCATCTCTACTGCACAAGTTAGTAGTTATAAGCATTATAAATTTCATCAAGAATTCAACATAATCAGATGAGAAAAAAATCCAATGACGATCAGGTAGAAATAGAAATGTTGGGGTCTTGGAAGTTGAAACCAGTGTGGCAAGAGTTCTGGCACGTTAAGGTTATGTAACAGGTTAGGGAATGAAGCTATGGTGGTGGAGAGCTGGTGACCTATAAAGGATAAAACCACCCTAAAGCTCACAACAATCCATTTATAATCCAAGAGACATCTCGCATGTGTGTTAGTATTATAATATCAAGAAACAGCAAACAGATGCAGAACACACCTCAGGTTTTGCTGTTTCCAACTCTCAATACTTGTTGCATTACACTGTAAATCGTCTCACTGCCGCCTCAGTGAAACCTTATTTTTGAGAATCACAATACTGAGAATATTTACATTTGCACAAACCTGATCTAACCTGGTACACACAAATACTTGTTTTTAACATGCCAATATATAGACAGGAAAGAAAAACCTTGCAAGAAACAATTAGTTATTAACTATTATAATAGAAAAGAATGCAGGCAGGCACAAATATATTTCTTGAGATTTCTGCACTGTCAAATGCATATTAGTTAGTAAAAGTCTCAGTTAATTGCATCATTAACTAGGAGTATATATCTTCGCATTTAATTACATTCTTTATGTAAGGGTGGTCAGTTGAAATAGTTTTCGGCATATGCTTCTGATTGGATGGGTTTAAGGATTTTATAGATGGTCTTAGAATTTTAAAAATAACATTTATAATGAGAAAACTATTGCTTTAAATGTAATATGCTTCTTTTATAGATGGTCTTTATATGCTTCTTTGTACTCTTCTTACCTATGAAAGAATGAGAAATATCAAGGTTATCTTTTAGTCTCTCTTTAGTTGTAGATTTTAGGTATTTTAGAGTAGAGTTTTGGCTCCATATCAGCTTCTCTTTTCTCACTCAGTAAGACTACAACTATGACTAAGTGATCTGTACATTTCAATTCTTATCATCCCAACTCTTCTAAAAATATGTTGAAATTCATTATATGATAAGCGGGCCTATGAATTAAGTAAGCTTCAAGGAGAAAATGTAGTAAACCACAGTGTAAGCTTCAAGAAGAAAATGGTTTTTAGTTTAGGATAGTTATTTCAAGACAGACTAAACTGTAGGCGCAGAAATTGTTCTCAATGTGTTTTCATTATTCAAAACTGCTAATAATTATTGTATTAAAGGAATATTGTACTGGAGAATTATAGTCAATGTCAACTGATCATATTAACTAAAAAAGGAAAATAACAAAATAAAAATACTGAAATGTGCATATCAAAAGCCCAAACATCAAAAGAGGATTTCATAAGAGGTATGACAGCTACTGAAATAATTGCATTACCAATATTTTTGTTCTCTTGTGCTGAAGTACTGAAATAATCACAAACAATAATAATGTGTTTAAAGGAATACCCGAACAAAAAGACAATGACATCTACTCACCTTACGAAATGTAAAAGATACCCTTCTTGAAGCCCTTCTAATGACCCTGCCATTAACTTTATCTATCTGTGGGGAGACAAAATATATTGTTAGAAAACTATATTATCAAGACAAACCTAAATGCACTTCAAGTAAAGAATCAATCTTCAAGTTTTCTGCCAACAACAGAATACAAAATACTCACGAAAAATGTCAGGAATTAGGACAATAAAGTTGCCTACTATGAAACACATGAAAAGAGCTGCAAACTTATGAGGACTAATACTATAGCAGGCATCTTAATTGCGTAAAAGGTTATAGGTTCATCAAAATACAAAGTTTTGGATTTTTAATATGCTCTTTTATAAATCCAGAACGCTTATCTGAAGTGCTCAATGTGAAAAGATTGTCTTGTAAGGAAAGAAACATTATGAACTTAGTGTCTTAAATACAGAAATTCTCAAACAAGGATCGTTTGGAAAATTGCATCTTTTACTAATTTTCTATTGTAAATTTAGGATAAGTTTTTCATGATTTTTCCATTGAAATGACCACAAATAAACCACTTTCAGACCATGATAGCAAAACAGGATTCTGAAATGTAACAATTTCTTTCTACATGTAAAAGGGCTCAAAGCATAATCATTTCCAAAACATCACACCTTGTGGTGTGGAATGTAATGATGCCATGCATAACGTGCTTCTCCAGACAAGAGTAGTAAAGACCGAGGAGGAAGATAGATAGCTCTCCTTATAAAATTTGATTGATCTTCTGTATTTTCTACTTTTGCAGCAGAACTTGAGGCAACTTTAGGAATCCAATCACCATTTTCATATCGTCTGAACTCCATTATACAGGGCCCTGATAATGAAAGGCTGAAAATTAAATCTTCAAATGCAGAGTGAGTGTCTACATGGGGGGACAGACCCACTCCAGGTGGGTACTCATTTACCTGGTGGTGACATGACAACAATTAACTTAGAACATCATAAACAGTATTTGTAATATACAATAACTCATTTTCCCTCATAAATGAACTAATGATAGCATCAATTTATCACTGGATTAAATAATTATGGAGTACTAGTAAGTCAGAATACCGTAAGTTGGTCCAAAACTATGTTTTTGATATTCTTGAAACTTGGACATGATGAAATTCTTTCAAGTATTGGAGAAACAAATGACGGAAGTTCACCTAAGCAATGCCTTGTATTAACGTTCCTAATCTGCAAAGCCAAATAAAGTGGAAAAAGAGTCTAGATTAATCAATCTTCTCACAATACTCAGCAGCCTATTTCTTATATATAATATAGCACATTTCCAATAGTTTGGAATAAGATCGTCAATCACATAAAATGATTTAGTTGTCTGGAAAGAAGGTTGGATCCCCACCAATTTAGGCACAACAGAAATAGATAATGAGAAATCCAAATAATCCTTGAAACTCACATCATAACGAAACTCATAACCATAGTGTTGAACCCTTCTTTTTGCAAGACTGTTCCAAGGCCTGCAGTCAACAGCCTGAAGCAGTTCCTGAGAAGATGGAAAAGACCAAAATTTGTATAGGAAGCACCAACATAAGTAAAAGATGATTTAAAACACAACAATGAAAGAAAAATGCAAACATGGTAGGCTAAACAATTAGCATTGATACGGAATGAAAAGATTCATAACCTCTTCTTCTTTAGCACTGATGAAGTCATGCACTAGGTAAAGGCCTGGAATGCTCACTTCTGATGCAGTGATAGATACAGGAACCAAGTCACTAGCTTGATCCTGAACAGACATGTAAACTCATAAGTACTAGCATAAGGGATAATTCCACAAACCACCATTGCTTGTTAGAAATGCATACCTCCTCCTTCCTTACCTTGTTAATTTAAAATAATTTTAAGAAACTTATGGGTGTGTTCTGCACATGAAAGTTACTTTAATTTTCTAAATACCAAATGCCAATTAGAATAAGAATTTAATTCTCATACTCATAGAATTACATTATCATCCAACCATAGATTGCAATATAACAAAAAATTATTGACTTTTGTGAATTACTTTAAAGAACATATCTAAGATGATTTTTTACTGCTTGACCGTCTAAAAACCTTCACACTAAAAGTTTATCAAAATTAAGCTTTAAGAATGATACATCAAATAAGGAATGGCATGCTTTCTCAACCAATAAAATCCATTATAAGTATCATTCTTCAAGTAGTTATTACAGAAGTTAATAAACTTACTGTACACAACAATTTTGCGATTGAAGGGAATTGCATTGCATGTATTATATAATCCTTAAACCAGTAAAGTAAACATATGAGAGAACTTTTACAAATCTGCTATGCATAATCTAATTTTAACTTATGAAAAAATCAATTTCACTCTTTTTCTTCTTATTTTTGTCTCCTAAAAGTCCTTATGGAAAGTCTTGTCCAAACATACTCTAACATTCCAATCAAATAGAATGTAAATGAATAATTAGCCAACTCTAAATATAAACATGAACCAAATTAGTGAAATGAGTGATGGTAGCAGTAGTACCTGTGTTGTTGGCTGAAGCACAGAATAACGGATATGCATGGATCGACCTCCAAGTTCAGGACATGGCCGTCCATGTAATGCCGTTAAGGCAGCTTGTGCTGAGCCCTCTTCGGCATAAGCCACAATGACACGTGTCCCACTCTCATCTGCTGCATAAACTCCCTTAAGCTCTCCAAATTTGCAGAACACAGATGCAATGTCATCATCAGAAATCCCCACTGCGGGCCCACAATTGGCCACGTAAAGGTTCGAACTCAATTCACCATCATTCTTAGGACGCCCAAACCTTGGCACACCCATATCGATACCCACAAAGAAGCTGCATAAACAAATGAGACAAATTTCATCAGAGTCCTCGAAGGTCTTGTTTTGGTTCGACCCAGTTGAGGATCGGGGAAAACTAGAATGGAATAATATGAATAAGCACTTCCACTGTTGAGGGTAGGAATCAAGTTTCAATTTTTACCGATCTCCAAGCGTTATTGCTGTTTGTGCTACACCATCAAAACCAAAGGATTTGAATCTGTTTTGGGTCAACTTAATTTGTCAGTTTGGAAATGCTATTTACACCCCCTTTTAGCTTCACTTTTTTTTTTTTTCTTTCCAAACTTTTTGGACAAAAAATAGTTTCAAAGAAATCGTGATATGATTTTTTATATATTTCAGAAATCAGTCTCTGCTACGTGGAAAATTACATTACGAAAATTGGTGGTAAAGGTGAGAAAAAAAATCGGAATGTAAAAATAGTGGAAGTATGAAGAGATAAAAAGGAAGAATCCTTGTTATATATTTTATAAATAAATAAATATTAATATACACTGATCAAATTTAGAGTTTTATTTCAATAGTTTTCATAATAAAAAATAATTTCATTAAATAAGTTAGATAGTGTTAAGGGAAAACTTAAAATCTATAGCCTACCATGATAATGCTGGTAAGTTTTGTATTTTTTTTTTTCTAATTAATTATTTTTCAAGAAAACAATAATTTGTTTCCTATTAATATACATGATATTTTTCCTTGAAAATCAATTTAAATTATAAATTTAATGAGAAGAAATATCAACAATTTCATTTTTTTCTGCTAAAACTATTTTTTTGGACAATCATGATTAAATAAATAAATAAAAGTATAACTTTCAAAAAGACTCCGACTTTAGTTTGATTTATCATGTAAAGAGTTATTCCTTCCATTAGACTCAAATATTATTAAAATTTTATCTTTATTAAATACTAATTCAATTGATATGTAGTTCATTAGGATATATAACTAAATTATTTGTTTTATTTCATATAAGAGGGGGTAAGTTATGAGAATTCGCATGCTAATTGTAGACAACCTTTTAAAAGAGAGATTTAAAATCGGAGAAACCACAAGTATTAATATTTTTTTATTTTAACATTGGTTTGACCAAATTTACAAAAAATGATTTAAAATGAAGAAAATAGAGAAGAGGAAGCGATAATATTGAAAACAATTCGACATCGAAAAAAAAAAAGATAAATAAGATAAATATTAGGAAGTGGGTGGAAGTTACTTTTATGTAACCAACTCTTCTTTACTTATAGTATTGATGTACTATTTTAAATTATATGTTTTGAATTTGATTGATTGATGTTGGTGTTTAATTTCTATGCTTGTTTATTAAACAATTTTATTAGAGATTATTTATTATTAGAAATAGATTAAATTAAATTCTGTCATAATTGTAAAATTGTAAAAAAATTAAAGTGATTGATTAATTTTCAATTGAGATCGTTGTTATTATTAATAATTTATTAAATTTTTTAAAATTAGTTTTACTACTACTTAAGGAAATAGAACTAAACAACTCTTAATTAACTTAAGATGTGAAATACTTAGTATTTGTGAAAAAAAAAGATAAACACATCTAAGAAATCAATTTTGTTAACATTTTTATAATAATTAAATTCTTCTTATAGTTATTTTTTAACTTAGTAAATTTTATAATTAATCATTGTTATTATGATATTTAATATTTAGTGGTATTTAACCGTTTCAACTCTTTTAAATAATAACTATTCCCAATAACCATTGGTATACTAGTCAAATTTACAATATTAATATTAGAATCTACTTTATTATAAATTAAAATCATAATAGCTACTCTTATCTATTTATAAATAAATAAAACACCCGTATTATTACCTTTTATATGCAATTGAAAAGATAATTTTTTATTAAAAATATCTTTTTACTTGAAAAAATACATCGATTTTATACTTATATAAGAGTATCTTTTTAGTAATATTTAAAAAAAAAAATCCAATTAAGTGTTGTTTGTATCATTTAAACAAATCTCTAAAAAATTGCTTTTTAATATTAGTTCTCATAAAATATAGTTTTGATTTAAGTTTTCAATTTATTTTTCATCTAATGTTAGTCATTATTAAAAAATTTAGTCTCTTATTTATTAGCTTCTTCTTTCACCTCACCCATTACATTATCATTTAAATTATTATTCACCCATTACATTATCATTTAAATTATTATTGGGAGTTAGGAGTGATAAAGGAAGTGAAACTACATAAAATAATTCAACAATAGACTTGTGACTCATCCAATATTAGGCATCAAAACATATGAAAAATGTTTTGAGTTTCTTTGGTGTTGATGAGTTCCAATCATAATTTTTTTTACTATTGCACAATTAAAGTTGAAGTTTGAATATCAAATTTCTCACTATTGCTCATTTTTTCTACATTAAAAAAGAAACTTTTTAAATTAAATAATTTAAAACATGGATCACAAAAAAAAAAGATACATAAGGTATTTCCTCACTAAACTTTATCAAATTAATGTGTTTAATAAAACAAATTTATCATCTTGAATGTGGGGGAATTGTTTGATTGGATAATTTTGTATCCAGTATGAATTGATGACTCTGGAATTCATGGACGTGTATATTAGGGTGAATGTGACATTTTCAGAAGAATCAATTATATCAGGTATTTTGCCCTTCTATTTCCTACAGCAAGCAACATTATTTGCTATTTCATAAATGATAGGTGCAATGCCAAATTTCAGTAAAGAGAAAGTAAATTTAATACATCTTGCTTAATGCTTTTTAAAGTCTCATCTATTTGGAAATCCTCTAGAATTTATTTTCTTCTTTTATACATTAGAATGACTAAACATATCAATCAATTATGATAAATATATCTATCCATGTTGAACATAATCATAACATAAGTAATATATTTTTATCAATACCTTTAATTAATAAAGTTAGTCATTAATCATACAATAATATAATTATAATAATTTAGTTTTTTTTACTAGATAACTTATAACATAATGCTAATTATTTTATAGAGAGTGTTCCTTAAGATCATTTTGCACGTGGATCTTCTGATTTTAATATTTATTGTTTTTTATTTAACAAATGAATATGATAAAAATAATTTTGTAAATTAGCAAAAGTAATAATATCATTAATAAATAAAAATTTGTCAATATTTTAAGAATTTAAATGAGTAAATATTATTCAATGTGAGATCATCTTATGTTAAAATTCATTTATTTTAAATAGTCATTGCAAAATTAATGCAAATTTTTTAATATAAGATAAAATAAAATATATTGATGAAATTGTAAAGATAATTTGTATATTACTTTGTTATGATATTATTTTATATGGTATTTGGTTTTACTTTTATATTTTGCTTGTTGTAATTGACTTAAATAGATCGTTAAAGTTTCCAAATCGTTTATATATAATTATTACACCAGTTTTTCCATGAACTAGTTCAAATATAACTATCATTGCTAATTTCGATCACTATTAAAAGAACACATTTATCAAATTAATCTTTAATATGTCTCCTATTATTCATATCAATCCATTAATCAATATATTTTCACAAATAAAATATTAGCATAAAAAAAGGAAAACTTATAAATAAATAAAAATACTCATTTCTCTTTGTATGACAAATAAATATGCAGGTAAAACAAGAAGTATAATATAAAAAGTGTAAATTATACACATATATATAAACCTTAATCTCATATCTTACTTTTTAAAAAAAAATATTAGTAGAAAATAATCAATTATCAAAATATAATTAATTACCCGAACTAGAAGACATTACATGTTGTCTCTAACTCCCTTGGAGAAGGTTCCTTTAGCAACTAGAGATAATTGGTAAGTTTGATAATCTCACTTAGTGTGTATATTTAAATACATATCTGTCCTATTTCCTTGGTGTATACATAGCATAAGTCGTTTTTTTAGATAAATAGTGCAGATTTGTATCTCCATTACGAAAATAGACAATTATGAAAGAAATTATGGGTGTAGGTATGTCATGCTCGCCAAGACAAAGATTAAAACACAAAAATCGTAATTAGTGAATCAAGCTCACCTTTCAGTGAATTTAAAATTGTGTTTGCATGCATGTATTTTCTTTTTCACATAATATTTTATGTGTGTCTAATGTGTGTTTGTGTAATATTTTATTTTATAAAATTATTTAAAAAAATAAAAATAGAGTAATGAAGTTTAATGTGTAAGTTAAGGTGTATATCTGCAATAAAATTTTCTGTTAGAATGATATATTTTGATAATAAATTTATATTTAAATGACAATTAATGAAACTCTTAACCATTTTCTTCTGAAAAGTAATACATTTTCCAGTAGAAAAAGTAATATATATTTTAACATAAGAAAAGAAGAGATATATATAATAGCATCTCTTCCTATATAGTGGTGCAAAATAATAATAATTATTCAAATGACTAAAACGATCCTTTCTTTATGTTCTTTCAAGTTTCAACGACCATAACCTTACAAATTGAAATTCTTTACGCTCTTTCAATTACATAAAATCAATAATAATATTGAGAAAATAATATTTAAAATTATTTAAGAAATGTTGTCATAACTAAATAATATTTATGTGTATAATTATAATTAAATTATTAAAATTTATGTAAAAAATATTTACACTAACTTTATAAACAATTACCTTTTTTCTATAAGGTTAGGGAGCCATGTCCCCACTGTTCCAATGAAGCCCCATCCTAGTGCTACGAAAATAAATGCTAATAAAGGACCATGCTCTAATCAATAAACAAGAATTTGGAATTTAATGGCACATTCTTTTTAAGAAAAGAAAAATAGAAGTGTGTCAAAAGATCACTTAGAAGTGTGTCAAAAGATCACAGTTAAAGTATCAAATTTGATAAAAATAATTTTGAAACTTTAAAGTAAAATGAATTTTATTTTATGTGATACATGTGTGTAAAAAAAAACCTTACTGTTAAAGCAACACACGCCTGTTGCTTTGGCGTGAAGGAAAAAAAAATGGTCGAGTACTTTAGTTCAATAAAATAGAACCCATTATTGGACTTTTATATTTATATATTGTTGGAAAAATTGATTATTAATTAAATTATTGCTAATGGAAAATTTTAACGTGTTTCGTACACAACTGTTAGATAAGTTGATTTGGCAAAATCCAACTATTCCATGTCACTATTAATTTTGTATTAGAAAAAAATCATCATGCAAAAGGAATGATAATGATGCCAGATAATTTTTGAAGTAGTGGAAGAGATTTCCAATTAAGTTTAGATTGCCAACAATTTGTTGGGTAAGTGATCTTAACACCATGTCACTATACTTACTCTTGTGTTTTCCAAAGAATTGGATATCTTTGGTTGATAAATTAAGAGTTATTTTTTCTATGTGTAATATATAAAGTTAATGGTTTTTATATATTTAAATTTAAAATAAACTAATATATTTGAATATATATATATATATATAATATTTTGCATTTACAAAATAAACAACCTTAAGAATTAAAAATTGAATTTAAATTTAATTCAACTCTACAAATGGTGGATCTCAAAAACACATTTCTTGTTTAAAGACTTCCTAACTCATAAGGGAAGACTATATATTAAGGAAAATGATGTTTTGACATTAGTGTTCACCATTTATGCCTATTTAGCATGTTTTTTCTATTAAAATATTATGATAAATGAATGTATAATAGAAATAGTAGTGTCAATCTATGTTGAGGCCGAACAACTTTGATAAAATAAGATATGAAGTTATGATAAGTTGATACTACCAAGTGGCATACCAATCATTTGACAACTCGATGTGGCAGCCACGTAGGGTGATTTGGAAAAGATAATAACTTTTAATTATAGAACTACTGGAAGGAGAAAGTTGAAAATTAAAATACGCTTTTAGAACAAATTTAGTATTGTCATTCTCTTTATCTTGTCACATTGCAGTTGTCATAGAATTATATTTTCCCACCTGATTGTCAAAGTATTATTTTTCTAAATCTGATACTATTTTAAAAAATTATTAAACAATTCTTTAGTCGATAAGATATTTACTAACATTAATATATATATATATATATATATATATATATATATATATATATATATATATATTTGACAAGCTTTAATAACTAGGACACCTGTGTGATCACATAAGTCATAGGTCAATTTACTATAGTTAATTTATCTTTTTTGCTTTTGAACTTGGATGATAAACTATATGCTTGTTTGGAAGTGGAGAAATTCTATTGGCTTGGTGTGGTGATGTTGCATCACGTTAATGTCCTGCTATTGGAATGGAAAAACAATTGAAAAGGTTATGTAAGTTGTAATAAGAAAATGAATGTCAAATCTCATGAGAGGTTGGATCTGTTATTTAAAAATGATTGCTGTCACTATTTCACTTTTTTTTGTCTTGTTTTAATATTATTGGTGATGCGGTGAATAAGTACTTGTAGATAGAGTTTGGCAACTTAGATACATTCCATATGTTTACCACTAGAGTTCTATGATTGCGTTTGCGTTAATGGCTGATTTCTTCCATTTTCTGATATATATAAGTTTGTTTTGGCCTATGAAGAACATTAAACCACGTAATCTGATTTGACTAAGAACTAAAAGATGATGCTGATGATGATTCGAATAACCTTCTTGATCGTGCATGACGACAGAGAACCTCAAATGCGATTCCTTGATGGCTGCATTAGACAATATCTGTCTGCTAAGAATGATAACCACCTGGAAAATACGATGTTGAAAATGACATGTCACGTTCTGCTACATTGTTAAACGAAAGATCGTGACAATGGTTGTAAGTTATATATACATACTTTTTCAGGTGGAGTTGGTACAAGTAGATAATAGGTTAGTTCTAATGTTCTTTACATAAAATGCTGATATGAATAGTTTCATAATGTATACATTAAGCACTTGGGTGCACACTGATATAATTATTTTTTAACATCTTACTAAAAGATCAAGATAGTTGTTATGTGAGCATTTGAATGTTGTTCATTTGAGAATGACACAAGTTCACACTTTTCTACAAAATTTAAATTAATTATTTTACTAAACAAAGTTACTTATAATCATGTTGCTCTGAATAAAGAATGAATATGTGATTGTAAATTAAATGTTTGAACTTTTATTTTTTGGTTCTTTTTATTATTTTATGAGAGAAAAGAAAAACTTTTACATATTATTACATCTGACAGTCTAAAGTTACATTTTAGAAAGAACTAGTCTGTCAAGTTTATCCAACAATGTTATGAAAATGATGGAGAAGTGTCTTTATAATATTAAATGTGAAAACTTCAATAGGAAAATGTTGGCATGCTGGCCATGTTATATAGTAAGTTTCAAGGTAATTTCATGTAATTTATATTAAATTTTAGTGGTCAGTAACACATGTAGTATGAATCTAATTATGGGCCATTAAATTAAAATGAATTCCCAGCATGAACTCTACTATTTAAGTCCTTCCTGTGTCAGAGGCAATTGTCAAACCAATATACCTTCCAACCAAATGCAACTATTTTGATCATCCTAGATACCTATCCAAATCATCATTTCCACAGTCTAACTGTACTGTGTTGTACTCTGAACCAAATGAACACTTTTTTTCTCCTGTTTCCTTCCTTTTCTTCTGTAGCATGTCTTCCCATGCTTGTCCTCTTTACCATCAACTCTCTCTTCTGTGTCCCAACCACAACTGCCTCTACATTAGGAAACCAGACCGACCATTTGGTGTTGCTCAAATTCAAGGAATCAATATCAAATGACCCTTTTAAAATCATTGCATCTTGGAATAGTTCCATCCATTTTTGCAAGTGGCCTGGAGTTACATGCAACTCCATGAATCAAAGAGTTGTAGAGTTAAACCTAGAAGGAAAACAGTTGCAAGGTTTCATACCACCCCATATAGGCAATCTCTCTTTCCTAACAAGGCTTAACCTTTGTAACAACAGCTTTGTTGGAACCATTCCTCAAGAACTGGGTCGGTTGTTACAGTTGCAAAACTTATCTCTCACCAATAACTCTTTGAAAGGAGAAATACCTACAAACTTGACAAGATGTTCTAACCTTAGAGAGTTACACCTGTTTGGTAACAATTTGATTGGTAAAATACCAATGGAAATTGGCTACCTTCAAAGGCTTCAAGAAATGAGCTTGGCAGTAAACAATCTAACAGGAGTAATCCCATCTTCCATAGGGAATCTTTCATCTCTAGTTTCTCTCTCAATCGGTGTCAATTCCTTCCAGGGAAATATCCCACAAGAAATTTGTCTCCTCAGAAACTTGTCATTGTTATCATTGCATGTCAACAAGCTGCTAGGTACATTTCCTTCTTGTCTCTACAATATGTCATCTCTTACCATTATCTCAGGTGCAGACAATCAATTTAATGGCTCCCTTCCACTAAACATGTTCCACACCCTCCCTAATCTCCGAGAATTCCTTGTTGGTGGGAATCATATCTCAAGTTCAATCCCAGCTTCCATTGCAAATGCATCTGTCCTCCAAACACTTGATGTTGGTACAAATCATTTGGTGGGCCAAGTTCCAAGTCTAGGAAAGCTGCAAGACCTTTGGTTCCTTAGTTTGTACAGCAACAACTTAGGTGACAATACGACAAAGGACTTGGAGTTTTTAAAATCCTTAGCCAATTGTAGCAAGTTGGAAGTGGTTTCTATTTCCTATAATAGTTTTGGAGGTACTTTGCCAAATTTTATGGGAAATTTATCCACCAAACTTAGTCAATTATATCTTGGGGGCAATCACATATCAGGAAAAATTCCTCCAGAATTGGGCAATCTAGTTAACTTAACTATCTTGACCATGGAAATTAACCACTTTGAAGGGATTATTCCAGCCACTTTTGGGAAGTTACAGAAGCTACAAAAGTTGGAGTTGAGTAGAAACAAGTTGACAGGAAATATTCCAGATTTTATAGGCAACCTCACTCAGTTGTATTATTTGGGCATGGCAGAAAATATGTTAGAAGGAAAGATTCCTCCAAGTATAGGAAAGTGTCAAAATTTACAATACCTTAACCTTTGGAAAAACAACCTTGGAGGAAGCATACCCTTAGAGGTTTTTAGTCTTTTCTCTTTAACAAACTTACTGGACTTGTCACAAAATTCACTGAGTGGCAGGCTTCCTGATGAAGTTGGCCGGTTAAAAAATATCGGTAAGATGAGTTTGGCTGAAAATAATTTGTCTGGTGAAATTCCTGAAAGCATTGGAGAGTGCATGAGCTTGGAGTACCTTTGTCTGCAAGGAAATTCCTTCATTGGAATCATACCTTCCTCTTTGGCTTCACTCAAAGGTCTTCGAGTATTAGACATGTCACGAAATCTTCTGATTGGATCAATTCCTAAGGATCTACAAAATCTGTCTTTCTTAGAATACTTCAATGTATCTTATAACATGTTGGAGGGTGAAGTACCACTGGAAGGTGTGTTTCAAAATGCAAGTGAGTTAGCCGCGGTTGGGAACAACAAGCTTTGTGGGGGTGTTTCACAGTTGCATCTAGCACCATGTCCTGTCAAAGGTATGAAACCTGCAAAACACTTGAATTTTGTTTGGATAGCAATGATGGTAGTTAGTGCGGTTGTTTTTCTTCTCTTTCTGCCATTTTTTCTATCCGTCTACCGGGTGAGGATAAGAAACCACAAATATCCATCATCTGATTTGCCAACAATTGACCAAGTGGATAAGGTTTCATACCAAAACCTACATCAAGGAACAGATGGGTTTTCAGTAAAAAATTTGATAGGGTGTGGAAGTTTTGGATCCGTGTACAAAGGGACTATTGAGTTAGAAGGAGAAAAAAATGTTGTTGCCATAAAGGTTGTGAACCTTAAACAGAAGGGAGCTCAAAAGAGTTTCATTGCTGAATGCAATGCCTTGAAAAGTATTAGGCATCGAAACTTGGTCAAAACTTTAACATGTTGTTCTAGCATAGATCACAGAGGCCAAGAATTCAAAGCTCTTGTTTTTGAGTACATGACAAATGGAAGCCTAGAAAGATGGTTGCATCCAGAAATAGAATTTGCAAAGCAGCCTGCTAGATCATTAGACCTGGACCAAAGATTAAACATTATCATTGATGTTGCTTCTGCTTTTCACTATCTTCACTACGAATGTGGGCAAGCCATTATTCACTGTGATTTGAAGCCAAATAATGTTCTTCTCGATGATTGCTTGGTAGCTCATGTCAGCGACTTTGGTTTAGCTAGAAGACTCACAAGCATTGCAGTTTCTCCAAAACAAACTAGCACTATTGAAATAAAGGGCACAATTGGTTATGCTCCTCCAGGTATATATACTGTTTATGTTACAAAATCTTGCGAATTTTCAATGTTTTGATTATTTCTTTTGAATTTGGATATCAACCAATATGTGCATTACGTTTCAGAATATGGAATGGGATCAGAGGTGTCTACAGAAGGCGATGTGTACAGCTTTGGAATTCTTGTTTTGGAAATGCTAACTGGGAGAAGACCAATAGATGAAATGTTTGAAGATGGTCTTAATCTCCATAACTACGTCAAAATTTCAATTCCAAACCATCTTCCCCAGATTGTGGACCCGAATATTCTTCCAAAGGGATTAAAGGTGGCTGCTAATAACCAAAATCCTCCCTCAATGCATCCTATAGTAGAGAAATGCTTACTATCACTTTTTAGGATTGCACTTGCTTGTTCAAAGGAGTCACCAAAGGAAAGAATGAGTATGGTTGATGTGATTAGGGAGCTCCATTTGATCAAAAGTTCCTTTTCATCATGAAAGATCAATGGAAATTGGAACGTGTTTCTTCTCCTTTCCTTCTTAATGTTTCTCTGATAAGAAGCCTTTTTCTCTGCGAATGTATAGAAGCTAGCCTCTTAGTTTATTTTACATGTATTTCATTAAAAAATAAGCATGAGAATTCCATTTTGATTATGAATATGCAACTATGAGCTTCTGTTTTAGATTGTTATTTTCTGGTTTAAAAGGTTTAATCTTCGGGCTGGTTCAGTTCCTCAACATGGTGGGAACAATGGCAAGGGACCCACACGCCGCAATCCAAAAGAGAGAAATTTAGTGGACGCAACACTCCACGTGTAACTTGCACACACCACGTGTACGAGGAGGGTGTTCATCATAGTACTACAACTACTTCACACTCGAAAATACTCAAAACATGTCTCACGAATCATTTTTCTTTGGCCACAAAAAAATTCTAACTCTTCGTAATCATCTTCCCCAAACCTTGAAATGCTCAACTTTCGAGTTACTAATGGCATGCTTATGGCTCAACAGTTTACATTTAATTTGTAATTTTTTAAACGAGTCAACGCAAAAGTAATGAAAGAAATTAAACCCACATAAGATGAAAAATAATGAAGATGAAATATTACAAAAAAAATAATTTTTCTACAGAATAAGTCAAGGAAACTATAAAAAATAATAAAAATGGAATATTAAAAATAAACCAGCATGTGAGATACTCATTAATTTTTTTTAGTTATCCATTTGAATAAATTTAAAAAGATGCACAATTTGGCAACTTTGCCTTTTTTTATGACACATACAATTTATGGATAATACATATATCGCACACATCTTAATACGAACATTGGTCTCAGATCCTGAATCGAGTGGGTGGTGTGGTGCAAAATTTTTCATAACCAAAACATACATTATGGTTCATAAATGATGGTGTATCGTGTTACATAATCCTTGTAAACACGGACCACACTACAACACCAGCTATATAAACCTTCAAGTTGAGAAGAAAAAGTTATATTTATGTGGGAAATTTAAGCGTGGAGAACTGAGGGTTGTAAGTTTTTAGATTCATTTGGTGCAAGAAACCCACCATGAATCACTTGTCCACACCTTAAAATTTCTTCAACTTTTGAGATACTCTCTGCCTGTTTGTGGAAATGTCACTCCCAATGGCTCTTCCCAGGGCTGGACCTTTGTGCCAAAACCCATTGGCGTATGCATTGGACTTAGTAAACAAGGTACAGGCCCAAATGGGTGCAAAGAAAGTATAAGTAAACTATTTCCTAATAAATTATAGTTCTGGAAAATTTAATTTATTTGATCTGGACCATCAAAATTTTGGTTGCTTTAATTTAGATGGAGACTTTGATGTAGGTAAGCCAATAACATGTTTGATATCAAGTTTAAGTCTACTTTCAAATTTGAAACACCCAGATTAATTTTGTCGTGAAAATAAATGGTGTTGTTGCTGATATAATTTGTTTTGCAATTATAATTTCATGTGCTTTCTTGCCAGGAAAGAGACAATCTGTGATGGGATCGCATTGTGTATTTGTGCATGTGAAGCGTTTACTATTTTTCAAAAAAAGTTATTTGAAATCAACACAATTTAGGCATACTGTGAGGCATGTGAATTTGACCAATGGAACCAAGCTCTTGAGTATGAATCTCCCCCCAAAAGGTCAAAGGAAGTTGGCCGAATTGTAAGTGATACAGAGTTATGTGAAGTTGTTGAGTTAATTAGGCAGGTTTGTGTCCATGTGCTTGGGAAATGCTAGCATCTTGGTAAGTGCTTCAGCTCTCTCAAAGTTTTTTCACTTTCTTGCAGTGATGTTTAGTTTCTCTTGGTGAATGGCACAATTTACATGAGATGTGTGACTTTGGTTTGATTCAAAAATAATGGTTATGAGAAACGAGTTTTGAAGGATGATCCGTGATTGAATGGTGTGAAAGACAAAGAAAGTCAGATTAATAGTTTCTAAATTACGAATACGTCCAAGGATTACAGTCACTTGATAAAAGTACATTGTTGATCTATGAATACATTATAAAAATAAGAGGCAACTTTCAAAAATGGTCTCAGAATCAAGTTGTATGGTTGATTTAAAAATAGCTTTAACCATTCCTCTCATTTCAATTAAATCAATAAAATATAGTACAAAATGTTCACTTATTTCTACTTATTTAAATATTAATTTTTTTTATTTATTTTTCATCCTCCATCCAAAGACAAACTAAAAAGATGAAAAATATTCTGCCGTGTTTTATTTTGAAAACTAAAAATAATTATATTTTTATATGAAAGCTTTTGCAATGCTGTAACAATATTGTGATATCCAATTTTTAATCTAGTAGAAATGATTTTAAAATACATAAAAGTTAAAATTGAGTTTATATAGATTATTAACTATTTAATTATTATTCATCTACAAAACTCCTCATATTTCTATCCTTTTATTGTTTTTTCGTTCTTCCTACCTTTTTTTTTTTTTTTTTTTT